>SAMEA104404106__coassemble_794_pt1 | contig 28723 bp, 30 predicted proteins | sample SAMEA104404106__metabat2_low_PE_012 | metagenome-assembled genome bin SAMEA104404106 (sample SAMEA104404106) | Balaenoptera acutorostrata | reverse complement strand
AATCCTTTTCACCAACCAGGACCTCTCTACCATTGAAAATTGAACTACTCCTTCTGTTCTTAGCCAATTACCCATATTTTAAACAATCATACATAATTATTCAAGATAAAAAAGAAACAAACCAAACAAAACAAAAAAAATAGGGCTATACACGTGGCACAGTCCTTGCAGAATGAAATTTCATTTTTTTATGTACATCTATATTACTCATTTAAATCCAATTGTCAATAACAGCCAAATCTTTTAAATATCCAAAATCTAGATGAATATACTTTCCTTCATTTTCCCCGTCAAAATATTTCAAATAATTCTTTCTATACGAAGTCAGCTTAAAATAATAATTATAATTATATAAATAGGTTTCAGCTTCTTTTTCTGATATTAGATTAAACGTGATACCTTTTTCTTTTAATTGCTGAATCTGATCAAAAACATTCAAAAATGGTTTTTCATGCAATCGAATCAACCCTTCCATTATACAATGCTTCAATATCTAATTCATAATGATATGGTTTATGTTCCATATCTACCTTAATAATCGGATTTTTTTATTAATTTTCTTGATTTTGTTTCTCAATGTTTGTTCTGTCATATTTTCATTTTCAACCATTTCAGACATTGTAAAACCTTCTAAACCAAAAATAGTAATTTGAAGAAGTTTATCTAAGAATTTAAAATCATCTTTTGTCGAAATTTGTTTCAAATAATTTCTTAAATTCCAGTAATATTCATTTTTTTCTACAATTACATTTTTCAATTCTTTTAAACCATTTAAATATATTTCTAAAAACTGGATAATAAATACAGTTAAATCGGAACAATTCATTTTATGGCTCGTCTCTTCAAACATTTTATAATAGTTCTTTTTATCATGTAGACATGCGATTGAGAATTGAAAAGCACATAAATCATTCATTCTTTTTGAAAGATATCCACAAGCTAAGAAACGTCCCATACGTCCATTCCCATCATAAAATGGATGAACATATTCAAATAAATAGTGGAAAATCGCAACACGAATAAATAAATTGATACTTTCATCATTCAAAATGCTTAAAGTCTGCTCCATCCAACGAATGATATTCTCTTCCCCCGTCAATTCCTTTATGAACCGTCTGAATTCCTGTTGTAATTCCAACCGCTTTTTTCCTGAATAATATTCCATCGAGTTTTGCGGTAGGGTCATTCTCAAGAACATCATCATATAAAATTTCTTCATACAATCTATGAACATCTGTACAAGAGTAAATGTTTTCAAATTTCTTATTTAAAATAGCTCCATATTTTTTTACAATCCCGTAAAACCTTTTGAAGAATGCGCCTGCTTTTCTTCCATTAATTCTTTAAGTTCTTGATAAGTACTATGAATACCTTCAATTTTATTTGAACTATGAATTTCTTCTAAAACAGAAAAAAGTATTACATATCTCTTTCCTAAAGATGGAAAAGGAATAATATCTAAGTCATGATTGATTCCATGAATATTGTCAATAAGCTTCAAAATTTCTTCATTCATTACATAAAAACCTTCTTTATTATTTATATGAATGTTTAAATGATGTATAAACTCACTATGAAAACGAGACTCATATAAATATCTCCATTTTTGTCATTTTGATGAAAAACTCTTTTTAAGCCTATATATTCCATAAAAAACATCCTCTTTTCCCATCATTTATTACGACACCCGAAAAAAAACAACATATTTTTTCATATACGGTAATAAAAAGGTATACAAACAATAAAAAAACGAGATTTCTCCCGTTCTTTTCCACTTATCAACCTTGATTCAAAATAAAACCATATAGAAAAATCAAACGTACATGTCCTCTAATCTTTCAAAGTCTTCGTCAACAAAAAGTATAAACTCCAACAAGCTAACCCAAGACCTACACACTCAGCTACAGGAAAAGCCAACCAAACACCAAGCACACCCATATATTGACTAGCTACAAACGCAAAAGGAACCAACACAACCAATTGACGAGACAAAGAAATCATCAAAGAAGCCTTTCCCTTCCCTAACGCTTCTAAAACACCACAAACAACAACTGCCACCGTTGACAACACAAAACTAATCCCAATCACACGCATCGCAAACGAACCTTCCAACAATAAGGCCGGCTCCGCATCAAACAAATTCAAAACCGGACCTGGAAAAAAGATAGACACAATCGTACCCGCCAACGAAATCACACCCGCAAAAGCCAACGTACAAAAAATCGTCTGACGAACTCGATCGTATTTACCAGCCCCATAATTATACCCAACAATCGGACGAATCCCTTGAATAATACCATTCACCGGCATATTTACAAACGTCTGCAATTTAAAAAACAACCCTAAAATCGCCACATACATCGCATCAAAACCAGATAAAATCCCATTCAAAATCCCAATCAAAACCGAAGGAAGTGCAATCATTAAAGAACTCGGAACCGCCACACCATAAATCTTTTGAATCCAATGTGCATCCCAAACCATATCCTTCAAACGAACATGCACACCCAAATCCACACGACCATAAACAATCACATACAAAATCAAACCAGCAATCTGACCAATCACCGTCGCATACGCTGCCCCACGAACACCCATAGCCGGAAGACCAAACCATCCAAAAATCAAAATCGGATCTAAAATGATATTCACCACACAACCAAACGCCATCAAAAACATCGTCAACATCATCTTACCTGCACTTTGGAAAATCTTCTCAAAACACATTTGAAACAAACAACCAAATGATAAACACAAAACAATCTGCGTATATTCAACCGACCATTCCAACACCAACGCATCCTTCGTAAACATTTCCAAAAAAGGACGAGAAATAAAAATACCCGCAACAAAAAATAGAATACAATGCACAAACACCAACACCATACCCAAACTAGCCACACGATCAGCACCAGCAAAGTCCTTACGACCCATACACATCGAAATCCAAGAACTCACACCAATACCTGTACCAACACCTACAGCCAAAATCACATTCTGCAAAGGAAAAGCCAAACTAACCGCCGTCAAAGCCTGCGTACCCAATTTAGCCACCCAAAAACTATCCACAATATTATATAAAGACACAATCAACATCGACAACATAATCGGAACCGACATCGAAACAATCAACGGAAAAACCGGACGAGATCCCATAGACTCATTCATAAAATACCTCCACATAAAAAAACGCCTTCCCAAGCCTGTTAGAAGCGGGAAGGCAATGAAAAACCCAAATTTTTCTCATGAAAATATAACACAACCAAAAATAGAAAGCAAGCAACCACACCAAAAAAAAGAATAGAAATTAACTTCTATTCTTCAAAAACAATTTAAACTTATGAACCGCCGAATACATACCCGTAAAAACGATGAAAATCTCCAAACGACCCAACAACATACCAATCATTTCTACGATCAAAGTCGCATTATTCGTAGCCGGACCTGTAATCCCCAAAGACAAACCAACCGTACCCAACGCACTTGAAAAATCAAACATCGCCTCCGTCAACGTACAATTAGCCGTCAAAGTAACCAACAAAGAACCAACCACAAAAATCAACAAATATGTCACAAAAAAACCAGTCGTCTCCTCTTTTGTCTCATCATCAATCGAACTACGACCTTGCGCCTTATAATAATAAGGAGCCTCCACATCATTGATTGGATAAATCTTCTTCTTCACATTCAAAATCATGACCCGAAGCATTAAATACACACGATTCAACTTCAACCCACCAGCCGTAGAACCAACACCACCACCAATAAGCATCATCAAAATCATCATACCCTTTGCAAATCCAGGCCAATCTGCATACGACATCGAACAATACCCAGACGTAGAAAGTGCTGAAACCATATCAAACATTGCTCGACGCTGTCCTTCAAAAAAAGAAAGATCCAAACCTTGCATTAAACTAAGACCTGTCAAAGGAATAGAAATTGCCAAAACACCAAACATAAATCGAATTTCACTCACTTTAAAAAACGAATGAAACTTCCCACGAGCTAGCAACAACAAAGCTGCAAAATTTGTCGTACCAATTAACATTAAAACAATCGTAATCGCTTCAATTGAAAAACTATTATATTCTCCAATACTATTCAACTTTGTTGAAAAACCACCCGTCGAAAGCGAACACATCGCATGACAAACCCCATCAAACAAAGTCATACCTGCAAACATGTATGCAATTGTCCCCAACACTAAACACGCATTATAAATAAAGAAAATAATATGAGACGTCTTACGAATATTGGGCATCAACTTATCCGGATGTCCTTCTGCATTGTATAAATCCATCGAATTTCGGTTAGAAATGAAAACAATCATCATCATCACAAAACCTAAACCACCACAATACTGCATAAACGAACGATGAAATAAAAAGACTTGAGGCGTAATCGAAACATCCATCGCACTCAAACCCGTCGTCGTCCAACCACTGACTGCCTCAAACAACGCTTGCACAAACCGAAGCTGTCCTGAAAAAACAAAAGGCAAAGCGCCAATAAATACACCCCACAACCAAGCAAAAATAACCGTCCAACTCGAGTAGGCACGCGCATCAAACCAAGAAAGTGAAGAATGATCGACCTTCTTTGCAAAAAGACAAACCAACAATCCAAGCCCCATTGAAAACAAAGCTGGAATCACAAAACTACTCGCAAAATGCGTTTCATCCCTATAATACAACAAGACAACAACAGGCGTTAAAACAAACAGACCGATCATAATCATTAGTTTTCCAACCGTTGAACAATCTCTCCATTTTTTAGACATACAAACCTATTCCCTTCCTGTCAAACCTTGAATAACCGCACGCTCTTTCGCACTATCAAAAATCACAACCAACAAATCTCCCAACATAATTCGTGTATCTCCTCTAGGAATAATCGTCTCATTCCCACGCAAAATACAACCAACAATCACTTCCTTAGGCAAAGTAATCTGCCAAAGCTTTTTATCCACCACCGGAGAATCTTCCAAAATACGAACTTCCGCCATCTTAACCTGGCCTTGATCGATCGGAATGATATTTTCCATCTCATCAATAAACGTCTGTTGTTCAATCACCGAAGTAATCGTCTGCGTTGCACAAACGACACTATCAATCCCCATCTTATAGAAAAAATCCTTCTTATTTGGATCCGACAATAAACTCACCGTCTTCTTCACATGAAATTTCTTCTTACAAATTGCACTCGCCATCAAAGCATCTTCATCCTTCGATGTTAACGAAATTGAAAAATCACACTCACTCGCTTGCGCCTCATCCAAAATAAAAGGCTTCGTACCATCTCCACAAATGACATGAACCCCTTTAATTTTTGCGATTTCACGACAAAGATCATAATCATCATTCACAACATGAACACCATACCCTTGCTTAATCAAAGATAAAGCCAACGCCTTCGCCTTACTTTTACCCCCAATTAATAAAACATTCTTCTTCATATACTCATCCTCTTAAAACCGCTTGAATCGCATGCGCCGACAATAAAGCTGGACACAATACATGCATATTCTCATCGTCAATTACACAACGTTTTTCTGGATCGTTTAAACGAACCACCACATTTTTAGCACCAAACAACACCCGAACCATCTGTGCAATCAAATGATTGACATTATCATCGTTTGTCAACACTAAAACAGCCGAAGCCTCATCAATATGCGCCTCTTTCAAAACATCCAACTCCAACGCATCTCCAACTGTATTCAAACCTCCAAAGTTAGAATCCAAACGAGAAAACGACGACGAATGCTTATCGATTACCTGCACATTCTTACCCTGCATGCTCAACTCATTGGCAATCTTAGAACCCAAACGTCCACAACCAATGATCAACACAAAACCTTCTAACTTATCCTTCTTATTAAAAAACATCATTAAAAAATCCTTTCCACATGGGCTTTTGGCTCATCACTCTCTAATAAAATACAATCCTCTTCGCTATACGCACAAAGACGAGACGAACAAAACAATTCGCCAAACAAACGTAAATTTTGACTTGCCGGACGATACGTTGGCAACAAATCCAAACTCACCCGAAAATGACGCATTGCACAAGCATGATGCCCCATCTTCTCCGACAAAATCCCAAACAAGTTATGAGGCTCTGGAGCATCTGGAAACTCTGCCATCGCCCTACAAATACGCCTTTCACATTCTTTATATTTATCTCCATCAATTTCAGCCTTAACAAACTCACAAAGCTCCTTCATCGATTGTAATTCCACTCTTTCACGAACTTCTACCATAGTAATTCCGTTCCTTTCTGTACCTTCATCCTAATATGAAACATATAAAGTTCGTGTGATGAAAATCCAATCGGTGTGAGATTTGTGTGAGAAACATTAAGAAAACATTAGAAAAAATGCAAACCAAATAAAAATCCTATAAAAACACATTAAGTTAAAAAAAAGATGAATAGTCTCCTATTCATCTACCATACGATATCCAACCCCGATTTCCGTAAGAATATATCGAGGACGAGCTGGCGTTGGCTCAATCTTTCTTCTAAGACCCGCCATCAACGTACGAAGCGCTTGCGTATCCGTACCATATCCAGACCCATAAATTTCCTTAATAATATATTGTGTCGTTAAAACCTTCCCCAAATTCTTAAAAAACAACGACAACAAATTGTATTCTAAAGGTGTCACATGCAGTGGCTCTTGTTTCAAATATACACGTCGCATTTGAAAATCAATCGACAAATCTCCCACCGAAATAACCGGCACCTCCGCCTTTTTTTCATACTGCTTCTTATGACGCAATTCTACACGAATCCGAGCCAACAACTCCATCGCCGAAAACGGCTTTGTTAGATAGTCATCCGCCCCTAAATCTAACGCCATTGCCTTCTCTTGATCTTTATCCCGTGCTGAAATCACAATAATCGGCGTCGTAGACCACGTACGAATTTCTTGAATAACTTCCATACCATCTCGATCCGGCAAACCTAAATCCAAAAGAATCAAACTAATGGGCTCTAATCCAAAAACAGAAAGCGCCTCTTTAGCAGTCGCAGCCATACGATAAGCATACCCTTCCTGTTTAAGAATATAAGCAATAAAATTACGAATTTGAGAATCGTCCTCAACAATCAAAATCGTCTCCATGATATTCCTCCTCTAAAGGCAAGGAAAAAGCAAAAATAGCCCCCTTGCGATCCTTTCTATTTTCTGCATGAATTTGACCCCCATGCGCTTGGACAATCGTCTGACAAATTGAAAGACCCAAACCAATCCCACGCTGGCTATCCACACATTTTCCTCGTGTCGTATAAAACATTTGAAAAATGTGATTCAAATCTTCTTGGGCAATTCCACACCCTTCATCCATTACAGAAATATAAGCAAATTGATCTTTTTCATATACTTGCAATGTAATCTTAGAAAAATCCTGACTATGCTTTATCGCATTATCCAACAAATTAATAATCACTTGGTGAATCAAACTCGCATTGATATTTACCATAATTAAATTTTCTGGCATCAACACTTCAATCTGACGATTGGGCTTGCGCTTTTCAATCGTTGCGATTGCTGCCCCCACCACTTCTTCTAACAATTCAGGCGACGTTTTTAAAGCCAAATTATCTTGTTGTAGGCGCGTTAAAGAAAGAATATTTTCCACTAACGAATACAACCAATCCGTATCTTGATAGATTCCTTGAGCAATCAAAAAAGCCTCTTGATCTTCTTTACACATCTGCATCAGCATTTCACTCGAACCCATAATAGCCGAAAGTGGCGTACGCAAATCATGACTAATCGCCCTCAATAAATTTCCACGATAACGCTCTTGTGCAATCTCTTGACGACTTTTCGCCTGCAATTGTAAAGAACGAAGCCGTTCCATCGCCAAAGAACTACTTTCAATCACTGAATGCAACAAGTTCACTTGCTGTTGAGAAAAAGAAAAATTCGTCTGACTAGGAATTCGTAAAACGCCAAACACATCTTCTTTACCATAAATAGGCCAATCGCAAAATTCTCCATCCTTCGAATACATCGAACGTAAGTTTTCCATCGTCCAACGAAGCGATTGCACATCATTCAATTCTCGACGAATTTGTACACCCTTTTCCTTTTGTTGGATAAAAGTCGTCTGTGGACTTCCATTCTCATCCAAATAAATATACCCTGCCTGGCAATTAAACAAATCCGACACAGTCTCCACAACAATGCTAACAATCGAATCATAATCTTCTGCATCCGTTAAATGATTCGTCATTTGATATAACACTTGGGACTCCAATTCTTTTTCATGAGCATCTTGTGCAGCATATTTATACTTCATCGTTAAATTACTCGTCAACAACGCCGTAACCGCCATCGTTATAAATGTAATCACATACGATAGATCATACACCTTCAAAGAATAATACGGTGCCGTAAAGAAAAAGTTAAACGCCAACAAAGAAATAATCGAAGCCAAAATTCCTTCAATATGACTACTTGTAAATCTAGACGTCATCAAAACCGAAAGAATATACATCATTGTAATATTCGTCTCATGCAATCCTAAATAAGCAAAAATAGTTCCAATCCATGTGGCCAAAGAAACAAGCCCTAACATAATTCCAAGATTCTTTATTTGTTCTTTATATTTCATCATATTTCCTATTGTAACAAACTCAAACAAGAAAAAAAAGGAGGACAATTCCTCCTTAAAAATTACTATTTTTCAACAGCTGCTTTTACTGTTTCTAAAACTTCATCCATTGTGTCTTTACTTAAGCATTCTTGAGCAAGACCTTGCATTTCTTCATAGCTTAATCCAGTCACAACTTTACGAGCTTTCAAGATTTGAGTAGCACTCATAGAGAATTCATCCAAACCTAAACCTAATAAGATAGGTACTGCATATGGTTCACCAGCCATGGCACCACACATACCTACCCACTTACCATTTTTGTGAGCCCCTTGGATTGTCATGTTTACTAAACGTAAAATAGAAGGGTTATATGGTTGGTATAAGTAAGATACAGATTCTGACATACGGTCAGCAGCCATAGAGTATTGAATCAAGTCGTTTGTACCAATTGAGAAGAAGTCAGCGTATTTAGAGAATTCATCAGCCAATACAGCCGCAGCAGGAATTTCAACCATCATACCTACTTGAATGTCATCACTAACAGCAACACCTTCAGCAATTAATTCTGCTTTTACATCTTCGTAAATAGCTTTTGCATCACGGAATTCTTTAACAGTTGCAATCATTGGGAACATGATGCAAAGTTGTCCATAAACAGAAGCACGACATAAAGCACGCAATTGAGTACGGAAAATTTCTTGTTCGTTCAAGCAAAGACGAATAGCACGGTATCCTAAGAATGGGTTCATTTCTTCAGGGAATGTGTAGTAAGATAATTTCTTATCTCCACCAATATCCAAAGTACGAACAACTACTTTTTTACCTTGCATACCTTCTAATACTTGTTTGTATGCTTGGAATTGTTCTTCTTCTGTTGGGAAGTGATCATTATCCATGTATAAGAATTCAGTACGGAATAATCCGACACCTTCTCCACCATTGTTCAATACACCTTCAACATCTTTGAAACCACCGATGTTTCCAGCCAATTCAACTTCGTGACCATCTGTAGTTACTGATTTAGCATTTTTCAAAACTTTTAAAGCTTCTTTTTCTTCAGCATATTTAGCTGCTTTTTCTTCTAAAACTTTTACAGTTTCTTCATCTGGGTTAATGAATACTTCACCATCTAAAGCATCCAAACCAATCATATCTCCCGTTTTAACAGCTTCTAAAATTCCAGTTGTTCCCACAACAGCAGGAATTTCTAATGAGTTTGCCATAATAGCCGAGTGAGATGTTTTACCACCAATTGCTGTAGCAAATCCTTTAACCCATTCATTCAATTGAGCTGTGTCACTAGGAGTTAAGTCGTGAGCCACAATAATAGTAGGTTCTGCAATTGCAGTTAAATCAGGAATTTCCAATCCTAGTAAGTTACATTTTAAACGGAATGTAACATCTTTAATGTCAGCTGCTCTTTCACGGAAGTAGTCGTTATCCATAGATTCGAACATTGCAACCATTTGGTCTGCTACTTGTTCTGTAGCATATTCTGCATTGACACCATCATTTTCAATCATCACTTTGATTTGACCAGCCAATTCAGGGTCTCCAGCCATCATTAAGTGCGCATCGAAAACAGCCAATTCTTCAGGACTTAAACGTTTCGCTGCACGTTCTTTAACACCTTCGATATCTTTTACTGTTTTTGCCAATGCATCTTCAAATTTTTTGATTTCGTCAGCTGCTACTCCAGCTTTTTTTTCAATGACAACAACTGGTGATTCCAATTTGTAAGCTTTAGCTACACTAACACCAGCACTTGCCGCAATACCTTTTAACATGATATTCCTCCTAATTAACAAATGAATACAACGTTTTCATTTAATTAAATTTTAACACTTTTTAAACATAAAAAAAAGGGTCCAAACACAATTGAACCCGATTATTTCTATTTTACAACTTTACAAACAGCTACGCTACATAAAACAGCCAATACAACCTCTAACAAGCCATTCGTAGCAATTGTATAGATAAGCACGCCCAATAAAGCACTTTGAGCAATTCCCATCGCCATCGCATACGACTCCCCGTAAAACAATACAATCAATCCAAGAACCATCACCGTATGCAACAATGTAGAAATTCCAGCCGCTAAACCAACTGAAACAACCCGAGAATACTTCTTTGACAAACAATCAAACAATACACCCGCAATCAAACCAAGCAAAAGCCGAGGCACAATTGCCACAATTAAACTTTGCCAACCTCCTGACATTCCACCAATTGTAATAAAAGGTGAAAAAACAAAACTAATCGGACCTGGTGCTACTGTCGCATTCCATACCGAAGCCAAACCAAAAAATAATCCCATACATACACCCGATTTGACACCCAAGACAATCGCAGCCAAAATCACCGGAATGTGCAACAAAGTCGCCGACAAAGGACCAATCCTTAAAAATCCCAAAGGGGTTACGAGCAACACAAGCTCGATCGCTAAAAATAATGACAACAAAGTCATTGAGCGAATGTTTGAAAAACGATTCATTTTTTCCTCCTACTCTCGTTTCTTACGAATACGATGTACAAATAATTTTTCATACCTTTCCCTACTTGCTCAGTGTTCGAAAATCACTGGCAGGAAAAATATCGCAACCATTATAATTCAACAAAAAATAGAATGCAACCGCTAATCAAACTGCAAACGATAGTACTTCGCATACAAACCATCTTTAGCCATCAAAACCTCATGACTTCCCTGCTCTTTAATACCATCCTCATCCACAACTACGATCTCATCCGCATTTTGAATCGTACTCAAACGATGCGCAATCGTAATACACGTCCTATTTTTAGAAAGCTCCTCCAAAGACTTTTGAATCACACGCTCACTTTCATTATCCAAAGCACTCGTCGCCTCATCCAAAATCAAAATCTTCGGATCCTTTAAAAACACCCGCGCAATCGAAATTCGCTGCTTTTGACCACCCGACAAACGAGCCCCACGCTCACCCACAAACGTATCATACCCATCCGGCAAATGTACAATAAACTCATGAATGTTTGCCTTCTTGGCCGCCTCGACAATCTCTTCATCGCTCGCATTCTCTTTACCATACGCAATATTTTCCTTAATCGAACCCGAAAACAAATACACATCCTGTTGAACATGCCCAATCGACTTACGAAGAAAAGCCACATCCAAATCACGAATATCTACACCATCCAAATAAATCGCACCCGAAAGCACATCATAGAAACGAGGAATCAAAGAACAAAGCGTCGTCTTACCGCCACCACTCGGACCCACCAATGCTAAATTACGACCCGCCGGCACATGCAAGTTCACATCCTCTAATACTTTTTCCTCTTCATCGTATCCAAAAGAAACATGTTCAAAACGAATATCTCCCTCTACTGAAGGTAACACTATCGCATTCTCTTTATTTTGAATCGTCGGAATCTCTTCCATCACTTCCTCAAACCGTTTAAACCCACTCAATCCCTTTTGTAACATCTCCGTAAATTCCACTAAAATTTCCAAAGGCGCCACATACACATTGATATACAAAGCAAACGTTGCCAATTCTAAAGGTGAAAGCCATCCTCGAGCAATGAAATAGCCTCCCGCCACTAAAACCGTCACATACAAAATCCCCTGTAAAAAGTTCGTACCCCCATAGTAAAATCCCATAATATGATAGTTATCTTCTTTACTTTGTACATACCGATCGTTATAGCGTTCAAACTTTTTCATTTCCATCGTTTCATTCGCAAACGACTTCACCACACGAACACCCGCCAAAGAATCTTGCAATCCTGCATTCACTTGTCCAATCTTTTGCCGATTGTCCATAAACACACGCTTCATCTTTCGATTTTGAAAAAATGTAAAAACAAATAAAATGACCGTCACTCCAAGTAAAATCGCCGCCAAACGCACATTCAACAAAGACATAATCACAAAACTTCCAATCACTTTCACTAAAGAAATAAATAAGTTTTCCGGACCATGATGCGCAAACTCCGAAATCTCAAACAAATCAGAAACCATACGAGACATCATCACACCCGTATTGTTTTCATCATAATAAGAAAAAGAAAGCTTTTGATATTGTTCAAACAAATCTTTACGCATATCGCGCTCCATATGCACCCCCATAATATGCCCTTGGCAAGACACATAATAGCGAGCCAACGCACGAATCGCATACATAATTAACAAACCAATCAACAATGCATTCAAATGATCAATGATAAACGTGGCCGAACGCACACAATAATTCAAAAGCATTGGAAATGATACATCAATGATCGAAATCGTAAATGCACATACTAAATCCAAAAGAAAAATCCCCATATACGGTCTATAATAAGACAAAAAATGTCGAAATGTTTTCATACTCTGCTCCTCCGAAGCAATCATTATACCAAAAGAAAAAGCCGGACTTCAATCCGACTTTCTTAATATCTAATCTTTTTTAGCCGCAGCAATAATACGATCGGCAATCATATCCGGAACTGGATCATAACGATCCATAGAAAGTGTATATGTTCCTAAACCTTGTGTCATGCTACGAAGTTCTACTGAATAACGAGGAATTTCACCCATTGGAACTTGCGCTTCAATAACCTGATCATTTTCATCTGGAGTCATACCCATAATTGCTCCACGACGTTTGTTCAAATCACCAATAACTGTACCTGTGTATTCATCTGGTACACGAACAACTACATTCATAATTGGTTCTAACAAGATAGGTTTACATTTTGTCATCGCATCTTTATAAGCAAGACGAGCTGCCAGTTTAAAGGCCATTTCACTCGAGTCTACATCGTGATATTTTCCATCCAACAATGTAGTCTTAACATTTACCATCTTATATCCAGCTAAAGGTCCTTCTTGTACACATTCACGAAGTCCAGTTTCAACTGCTGGGAAGTATTGTTTAGGAACCGCTCCTCCAAATACTTTTTCAGCAAAAACCATTTCTTCCTCTTCAGGATTTGGTGCGAATTCTACAAATACGTGACCAAATTGTCCATGTCCACCCGATTGTTTTTTATGACGACCTTCTCCCACTGCTGTTTTACGAATTGTTTCACGATACATGATTTTTGGATCCGATAAAACAACTTCTGTTTTAAATTTAGAACGAAGTTTGTTCACCATCACTTCTAAATGTTGGTCACCAATACCATACATGACTGTTTCTTTTGTTTCTGGATTTATACGAACTTGGAATGTAGGATCTTCTTCTTGAAGTTTTGCTAAACCATTCGAAAGTTTATCTTCATCATTTTTCGATTTTGGATTCACAGCTTGTCCATACAAAGGTTGTGTAAATGCGATTGGCGAAGCAATCAACAATTTACCTTTTTCACAAAGTGTATCGTTTGTATTTGTATTTTGAAGTTTTGTTAGAGCTCCAATATCTCCTGTAAATAATTTACCAGCCGCTGTTTGGTGTTTTCCTTTTACAACAAAGATTTGTGACAATTTTTCTGGCTTTCCATTGTTGGCATTGACAACATTTGAATCACTTGCCAATACTCCACTCAACACTTTAATGTAAGAAATACGACCTACGAATGGGTCAATGATTGTTTTAAATACTTGTGCTGTCATAACTTCTTGTTCGGCCGTTAATAATTCAACATCCACACCATTTGGAGTCACAGCTTTATATACACCTTTTTCCGAATATGTAGGGAAGTATGTCACAATTAAATCCATCAAACGTCCAATTCCACGAGATTCAATAGCTGAACCTGAGAATACTGGAATAATTTCACCATTACGAACTCCAATACGAACTCCACGTGTTAATTCAGAATCACTAAATTCTTCACCAGAGAAGAATTTTTCCATCAATTCGTCGTCTCCCATCGCAACCGCTTCTGCAATTTGTTCTTTGTACATTTGAACTTCATCCAACATGCTTTCAGGAACCGGTTGTGCTACAGAATCCGATTTTTTAGGACCATGGTGGTACCAAGCTTTATTACGAAGAATGTTCACAGTCCCTACATACTTTCCATCTTCAATAATAGGAACTTCAAATGGGATGACACCTTTTCCAAATTGTTCACGAAGTGCTTCATAAGCCACTTCAAACGAAGTATCTTCAGCATCTAATTTGTTAATAAAGAAAATTGTCGGTTTCTTTTCATTTCGTGCATCTTTAAAAGCTAATTTTGTTCCTGGTTGTAAAGGATTTTGCGCATCCACGACAATCAATACGCTATCTCCCACAGCTAAACCAGATTCTTTTTCACCAACGAAATCTAAGTATCCCGGTGTGTCAATAAAGTTGATTTTACAATCGTCCCATTCGATAGGAACAATCGAGTTATATACAGAAAGTCCACGACGAATTTCTTCTGCATCGAAGTCAATCATCGAACTTCCTTCACTTGTTTTACCAAAACGATCTGTTGCATCTGTGTAGTAAAGCATCGCTTCTAATACAGATGTTTTTCCTACACCACTATGTCCTACGACACTAACATTACGTACTTGAGAACTTAAGTAGTCTTGCATAATCCATACCTCCTACTTCAATAGTGGCTCTAATTGAGAGCGACAGTGTTCACGAACATAATCCAAAGCAGTGTTATCTTGTTTATCTACCATATCTTTATCTGCATCAAAAGCTAATAATTTTTCAATCAATGAAGGATATCCACCATAGGCTGCACGCATCAATGCAGTACATCCATTGTTGTCAAATAAGTTCGGGTTTGCATTTCTTTCAAGAAGAAGAGCAATTGTATCGCGTTTAAATGCAATACAAGCTTCCATTAAAGCACTACGTCCTGTTTCATCTTGGGCATTGATATCAGCCCCTGCATCCAACAACAATTGAACACAACGATCTTGTCCTAATAATGCAGCACGCATCAAAGCTGTACGACCATTGTCATCTTTTGCATTGACATCAGCCCCTGCATCTAATAACGCTTTACAAATCGTGCGATTTCCTTTTTTAGCTGCACCCATCAATGCGGTTTTCCCTTTATTATCTGTAACATTGACATCGGCTCCATTGTCTAATAATACTTGAACAACATCTTTACGGTCGCGTTTAGCAGCACGCATCAAAGCTGTACGACCATCTCCATTTTGATAATTCACATCGGCTCCCAATTTGATTTGACTGCAAACCAATGAGAAATCCCCTTCTGCACATGCATCCCAGAATACTTTGTTAAAATTTGTCATGATATGATCCTCCCTGAAATTCTGTCTAAATACATAAAAACTGGAATCAAAATAATCCCAGTCAGAGTGTTCTAAAAGAAGTCATTATCATATTTACTTGTACTTGAACTTGAACGCTGTTTGTCATGATAACCACCTCTTTCTCTTTCGATGATTCCATTTTAACAAGCTAAAAATAAAAGACAACCAAACGACCAAGAAAGACACTTATGCGACAAGAAAAGACGATAATACAAAGATTATCGTCTATTATTCCTTTTTTTACGCGTTTTATTTTGACAAATCCCAAATGTAATTTGTCCCTTATGACGGTCCACGTCCGTACAAATGACATCCACCACTTGTCCAATTTGGAAAAATCTTCCTGTATTTTCTCCACGTAAAGACATCGTCGCATCATCAAATACATAATAATCATCCATCAATGTATGCATCGGAACCAACCCTTCTACCGTATTTTCCAATTCGACAAAGAATCCAAAATTCATCACACTAATAATGGTTCCTTGAAAACGTTGACCCATTTTATTTTCCATAAATTGTGCCATTTTAAAATCATTCACTTGACGTTCTGCATCGATGGCTTGACGTTCTTTTTCAGAAATATGAACACAAACCTTTAATAATTTCGTCAAATCTTTTTCTTTCTTGCGCGCATCTTGTACATCTTCAAACGCATAACGACGAAGCATACGATGTACTACCAAGTCCGAATAACGACGAATCGGTGACGTAAAATGACAATATGTATCTAAAGAAAGTCCAAAGTGTCCAATACAATCTCGATCATAACGGGCTTTTTGCATCGAACGAAGCGCTACCATACTCAATACTTGTTTGGCTGTTTCATCTTCAATACTGCTTAAAAATTGTTGAATTTGACACGCTTGTACATCATCTGGATAAAACGGCACACGCAAACCGAACACTTTCGCAATATTAAAAATAGAAACGACCTTTTCATACTCTGGTTTTTCATGCACACGATACACACCTGGTATTTCATGTGCTTGTAAATATTCAGCTACGCAAACGTTGGCTCGAATCATAGCCTCTTCAATCATCTCTTCGGCAAATCCACGCTTTTTCACATATACATCAATGGGATTTCCTCGTTTATTTAAAACAATCGTTGGCTCTTTCGTATTGAATTCAATCGCCCCACGTTTTTCCGTTTGCATTTTTAAAAGCTTCGCCAAATCATAGAAATCCAAAAGCATCGCCAATACATCGCTATATTCACGTTGTGTAATCATATTGCCAGAAAGCACTTCATTCACTTTGCTATAGGTACAACGACGAGTCGAATGAATCATACTTGGTACAACCGAATACGAAGTAATCACTCCTTGTGAATCGATTTCCATCACACAAGATATTGTCAATCGATCCACACCCGGATTCAAAGAACAAATTCCATTGCTCAATTCAAAAGGCAACATGGGCACACATCTATCGACGACATATACACTGTTTCCTCTAGCATACGCTTCTTGATCAATGGCACTTCCTTCTTGTACATAATGCGAAACGTCGGCAATATGGACATATAAACGATATCCTGTTTGTGTTTTTTCAACCGTAATCGCATCATCAAAGTCTTTTGAATCATCTCCATCAATTGTGACCGTACAAAGTTTACGAAAGTCTTTTCGACCATGCATGTCACGAATGGTTACATGGTCTGGTATTTTAGCAACTTCTTTTTCTACTTTCGAACTAAATACTTGACGTACGTTGTTTTCAAATAAAAGAGCAGTAATATCTACACCCGCATCCGTAGCCGGTCCTAAGATTTTAGCAATTTTAACCTCCATCGGTTCAGCATATTTTGTGATATATACGACTGCTTTTACATTGTGTGCCAACGCAAATTCGCGAATGTTTTTCACAACAAATGTACGATGTAAGTCAATGTCACTTCTAAATTTAAATTCTCCACGAACACGAACAAACGTTCCTACAATGTTTGTGATCCCACGTTGGTAAATATGAACGATTTCGTTTACTTTCCCTTTTTTCACTAAAACTTCATCTTGTTGAAATACATTTTTTGCATATTTTTTATATACATATACTTTTTGTTCTTTATTGACGATGGCAAACTCCATTTTGGATACATCTTTGACCTTTCCAATCATATATGTTTGCTCATCAATCCAATCGTAATGATTGTGATTTGTAAAAATAAGACGTTCTTCTTCCATTTGATTCAATGTTTTCATCAATGTACGGAATTCATTCGATGATTGAAGTTGTAGTTGTTCCTCCATATCTTTCAATGTTAGAGAACGTTTTTGTTGAAATAATTTTGTTAGTTGTTCTTGCATTGTTTTCCTTTCTAAAAAAACAAAAAGGCCATACGGCCTTTTCTTATACGATTTGTAAAGCAATCACGATTGCGAAGAATGCGATTCCACTCAGTAAAGTCAATCGACTAATAACTTTTTCTGGACCACGTTCTTTTGTCACCGCAAATAAGTTCAAATCTCCACTTCCTGTGAAGGCAGATGACAACCCATCGGATTTACCGCTTTGTAGTAGAGTCAAAATAATAATGACTCCCGATAAGACCATTAATACTATATTTAAAAATTGTTCCATATGATTCACACTTCCTAATACGTATATTATATCAACTTCAATCAAAGTCTTTCAAGTCGATTTCCATTAAATTTGCAACAATATGGTCAGGACGTACGTCAAAACGGGATACATCCGCTCGAGTATGCACTCCACTTTCCACAAAAATCGTTTCAACTTGGTTATAAAATCCTAATGAAATATCCGTCTCTAAATTATCGCCCACTAAGACAACATCCTCTTTATTTAAATGGAATTTTTCTAAACAAAGTTCTAAAATCGGCGCATGTGGCTTACCAATCTGTGGACTCTTTTGAAGACTGGCATATTCAAACATTGCAACAATCGAACCATTTCCCATCTCAAATCCGCCCGGTTTGGCTAAGACACGATCGTCATTTGTACCAATCAATTTTGCTCCATTTAATAAATATGACAACGCTTTTGAATAATCGGCATAATTTTTATTTTTATCCAATCCTACAAAAACAAGTTGTGGATCAACATCAGTTATTTCAAATCCACATTCTTCTAACGCTTGTTGTAGGCCAGCACCCCCAATATAAAACGCTTTTCTTTCTGTATACTGTTTAGCTGCATATAAACTTGCTGCCATAGCACTATTAAAAAAGGAATCCGGTTGAATGTTTGTGTATCCCATCTTTTCCATATGGATGACATTTTCTTCTCTTGTTCGCATCGCATTGTTTGTCAAAAAAATATATGGAATATTTTGGGCTTGTAGTTTTTCTAAAAATTGACGAGCCGTATCGATAATTTGACTTCCTCGATACATAGTTCCGTCTAAATCTATTAAAAATGTTTTCATGCTCTTTTGAAAAAAGAAAGTCTAGTCGACTTTCTTTAAATCTATATATGCGATGTCTGTAGGTGTTTCACGACCGAATAAGATTAATAAAACTGTAGCTTCTTTCTTTTCGTCGTCCATAGCTTGAACCACTCCTTCAGAGTTTTCGAAAGCTCCACCTAAAATACGTACCGTATCTCCCACTTGGAAATCCACTTGTACATTCACGTCAGATTTACCTAAACGACGTAATACAGCATCAATTTCTTCTTGAGACACTGGGAAAGGTTTTGCCCCTTTACCACTCGATCCGATAAATCCAGTAACTCCTGGTGTGTTACGTACAACATACCATGCTTCATCCGTCATGATCATTTGAACCAACACATACCCGGAGAATAAGTTATGTACTTTTTCAACAGGTTTTCCATTTTTGTATTCAATTTCTTTTTCTTCCGCAACAACGATTTGGAATAGAGAATCTTCCAATCCCATTGTATTTACACGACGTTGTAAGTTTTCTTTAACCCGGTTTTCTTGTCCGGCGTATGTATTTACTACATACCATTCTTTTTTCAATTCTGACATATGATCCCCCTACTATAAACTAACAATCCAGCTCACTAAGCTAGAGGCTCCTAATTCACATAAGAAGAAATAAAATCCGAATAAAATCGTAAAGACAATTACCAATCCGCTAGATTTCATCAATTCTTTAAATGAAGGCCATTTTACATTTTTTAGTTCTTTGACAATTCCTTTTAAAGAATATGTCATTTCTTTCTTTTCTGTACTCATAGGATACCCTTTCTATTTTGTTTCCTTATGCAATGTATGTTTTCCACATTTTGGACAAAATTTTTTAATTTCCAAACGTTCTGTGTTCGTTTTTTTATTTTTTTCCGTTGTATAATTTCTTGAAAGACATTCTGTACATGTCAAAACAATTTTATCTGCCATTTCTTTCACGTCCTTCCATCACAATAATTTAACATTCGATTTGAATATATGTCAATCCGATATGTATCCTTTTTTAATATTCGCCAATATATTTCGTACTTTTGCACTCGAAATATGCAAACAATCCCCAATTTGTCGATTCGTATATCCATTCTTTTTCAAATAATACACATTCGCATATTCTTTAGATTTTTTTTTAACAAATGTTTTATTCGATCCATTTCAATTAAAGAATAGGTAATCAAAGGCACATTCATTTTATGATTCGGAACGACATTTCGCATATAAAGATTGTCAGATTCACGAACTCTTTGATCAAAAGAAACTGTATACCTATAGTGGACAAACGTTTTTCAATCGTTTTTTTTCAAATCCAAACTACGATTTCTAAAAGCACATCGATACAATCCAGTAAAATCTTTATGTAAATCGTAACGATAACGTTCTAAACATTCTACTAATAGGGTATCTGCTAAACTTAAATATTCACAATAAACCAATGAATCCACCTTATATACTTGCAATCGAGACGAAATAATACCACGAACCATCGGTCGATAATATTCTATCAATAAACATAAGGCTTCTTCATCTTTTAAAAAATATAAATAAATGTATTCGTTAATGTTTCCCATGCTTGCTCCTTATCGCAAGCAAAAAAGTTTCTACAAAGGTTGACGATGATCGTATACTTCATATAAAAGTACAGCACAAGCTACAGAAGCATTTAAAGAAGTAATGCTTCCTACCATCGGTAAAGTCACCATATAATCGCATTGTTTTTTGACAATCGGTGACATTCCTTTTCCTTCGGAACCAATCACAATTACAGTCGGTTCTTCATACATACCTTTACGATAATCTCTCGCATTGTCCATGTCTGTTCCAACAACCCAATACCCTTCCTTTTTCAAGCCTTTTAACGTTTGAGAAAGATTGGTAACAATCGCTACTGGAACCGTATACGCAGCCCCTGTGCTTGCTTTAATGGCCGCTGGAGTCAAACCAGCGCTATTGTGTTTGCATAAAATAACCCCATCTACACCTACACAATCGCACGTACGAAGAATAGCCCCTACATTGTGAGGATCTTGAATGCCATCCAATGCCACATACAATCCTTTTGCATTTTTCTTACGTGCTAACAATTCTTCAATTGAATATGTTGGAATTTCTTTTACTTTAGCAACAATTCCTTGGTGGGATGCATTTTTTGTCATCTTATCTAACGTAGAACGTAAAACCACATTTTTCTTACAGTGTAGATTTTGGATTTCATTTTGAATCTTTTTGTCTTTCAATCCTTGTTGTACGAACAATTCCTCAATGGCTTGTGGATCGTTTTGAATTTGATTAAAGACATTTCTTCCATAAACTATCATAATGTATCTCCTAATTCGATTATACGCTCTAAACAAACTTCTAAGCGTTCTGCATGCTTATATAAGTGTAAGTATCCTAACATAGCTTCTAAAGCTGTCGCCTTCATATATGTTTGCCCATCGGCATTTTTCGCTTTTGTATGCACAGTCGCATTTCTTCCTCGTGCTAAAATCTCCAATTCATCTTCCGTAAAAAAATCTTGTGCCATCATTTGATCTAAAATTTTCGCTTGCCCTCGTGCAGAACAATATTGAATACTTTTCTTTTGTAGTTTGTTGGCATTTTGAAATCCCAACTCCAATAAGTGTTCACGCACGCGCAAAGACATAATGGCATCTCCTACCCATGCTAGGCTTGTCGCATTTTGCGTAACGATTTCCATTATACAATCCCTTTAGCTTGAAGGCTGGCACGAAGCTTGTCGGCTACTTCATAATTTTTTTCTTTAACAGCCGCTTTCCAATCAATGTATGTTTGAACATCGGCTTCTTCCATCATTTTTTTATCTAAATGAATTCCCAATACGTGCATCATTTTTTCTAAAGAACAAACAAGACTTGGTAAATTTTCATCCAAAGGACGTTTACGAATGGCTTGGTTAATTTGTTTTACAACATCAAATACGACCGATACTGCATTCGGTGTATTTAAATCATCATTCATTGCTGCCATAAAGTTTGACCACGTTGCAAAGTCTTCTTGCTGTGTAAATTCCATATGGTTAATTTGAAGTTGTACAACCGCTTGGTTATATGCATTTTCTACTTTTGTTAATTCTTTTTTAGCCGCTTCAAACGCACTTTCACTCAAGTTTAAAGGTGCACGATAGTGAGAAGAAATCATAGTCCAACGTACGACATTTCCTGTCAATTGTGCGATTAAATCTTTTGCCCACCATACATTTCCTAATGATTTAGACATTTTAGTTCCGTCAATGTTGATCATTCCATTATGAACCCAAGTGTTTGCTAAACGAGTATGGTTGATGGATTGACATTGAGCCATTTCATTTTCATGGTGAGGGAATTTCAAATCCATTCCTCCTCCGTGAATATCAATCAATGGTCGTTTGAACACGTCTTGAATCATAACAACACATTCTGTATGCCATCCTGGACGACCTTTAGACCATGGTGAATCCCATTGGATTCCTTTATCTGTCGCTTTCCATAAAGTAAAGTCTAATGGATTTTCTTTGTTTGTATTTTCATCGATTCGAGCTCCTACAACTAAGTCTTCCACTTTTTGATGAGACAATTCTCCATATGTAGCATCGCTTTCTACACGATAATACACATCGCCTCCAACTTGATAAGCAGCTCCTTCTTCAACTAATTTTTCAATAAATGCGATAATTTCTTCCATCGTTTCTGTTACGCGAGGCGCCACATCTGGAAGATCGGCATTCAATGCACGTCTTGTTTCGTTGTATGCATCAATATATTTTGTAGTAATTTCTTTTTCGCTTACATTTTGTTCAATCGCAGTGTTGATAATTTTGTCATCAACATCTGTGTAATTGCTTGCGTAAAGCACTTCATAGTTTTGTGCTTCCAAGGCTTTTTTTAATGTGTCAAATACAACGATTGGCCGGGCATTCCCCACGTGTGGATAGTTGTATACGGTTGGTCCACATACATACATCGAAATCTTTCCTGGTTCGATGGGTTTTAATTCTTCAATAGTTTGTGTGTAACTGTTGTAAAGTTTCATTTTCTTCACCTCTTATTTATAAAAAGCATAGAATTCTATGCTTTTTTTGCCTTAATAATTTCTAACATATCAGATTCATAGGGTGTCCCTTTGCACAATTTCATAGCTGGTTCAAAGTGTTTCATCATATTTTTGTTATCGTTTTCGTATGAGTACTGCAATCCGATCAAGTATTCAAATGTTCCAATAATCAGTTTTTTATCTTCTGGAATTTCTGATTTTCCATCCCATAAAGCATCGATTTTCGCTTGTAAATCTTTAATATGTTTACTTTCTTTTTTTAGAAGAATGCTGTATTGGATTTCTAAGTCGTTATAAGAAGCTTCCGTACCATTGGCTTTTACTAATTCCATCATGTCACGTGCTTTTTTTACACGACCTTTTTCTAAGTAGTAGTAAAATCCACGAGCTCCTAATGCCGCTCTTTGTTTTCGTTTCAAACGCATATGTTCCATAAATTTAAATTGTTCTTCAACTTCTGCCGTTTTGTTTTCTGAAATATATCCAGACAAACGCATATTTTCCCGGTCGAATGCAGTAAATGACAATTTACATTTTAAAGAATCCAATTCTTTGTAGTATCCTTCAAAATTGTTGGTTTCTGACATTTTCAACAATTTGTTCCAAGATAGTTTTTTCATAATCATAGGAATGATAATCAAACAAGCCACTCCTATAATAATAACCCACGTAGTTTTATTCATGTTCTCTCTCCTCATGCAATGACAATGTTAAATCCCGAAATTGAGCCAATAAATCTTCATCAATTCCTTCTTGTTTCATTTTTTCAATATATACTGCGTCTAAATCGTCGACATCTTTTGTCAAATCGTCCCGATTTTCATCCGCTAACCGTAATTTTATAGGCATTTTAACACCTCACATCTATTTAATAAGGATACATGAAAACCTGAGTTTTTTCAACAAAGCACAAAAAAAAGACATCCGAAGATGTCTTTAAAAATCAAATGTAACTAAATTAGTCTCCTAATTCAGAGAAGTATTTGATTGTACGAACCATTTGGCTAGTGTATGAGTTTTCGTTGTCGTACCAAGAAACAACTTGTACGTGAGTGTTTCCATCAGCCATTTCGTGAGCCATTGTTTGAGTAGCATCGAACAATGAACCGTAACGCATACCGATGATGTCACTAGATACTAATTGTTCTTCAGTGTATCCGAATGATTCAGTTGAAGCAGCTTTCATAGCAGCGTTGATTTCTTCAACAGTTACTTTTCCTTCAACAACAGCAACTAAGATAGTAGTTGATCCTGTAGGAGTTGGAACACGTTGAGCAGAACCGATTAATTTTCCATTTAATTCAGGAATAACCAATCCGATTGCTTTTGCAGCACCTGTAGAGTTAGGTACGATGTTAACTGCAGCAGCACGGCTACGACGTAAGTCACCTTTACGTTGAGGTCCGTCTAATGTCATTTGGTCACCAGTGTATGCGTGAACTGTAGTCATGATACCTGATTGGATTTTTGCTAAGTTGTTCAAAGCGTTAGCCATTGGAGCTAAACAGTTTGTTGTACAAGAAGCAGCAGAAATAATTTGGTCTTCTGGTTTTAAAGTTTCGTGGTTTACGTTGTAAACGATTGTAGGTAAGTCGTTTCCTGCTGGAGCAGAGATAACTACTTTACGAGCACCAGCTTTGATGTGTGCTTCTGCTTTAGCTTTAGAAGTGTAGAATCCAGTACATTCTAATACTACGTCTACTCCTAATTCACCCCAAGGTAATTTAGATGCGTCAGCTTCAGCGTAGATAGTGATTTCTTTACCATCAACTGTGATAGATCCTTCACCAGCAACTACTGTATCAGCGTGAGCGTAAGTTCCTTGTGTTGAGTCATATTTCAATAAGTGAGCCAACATTTTAGGGCTTGTTAAGTCGTTAATTGCTACGACTTCGTAACCTTCAGCACCAAACATTTGACGGAAAGCCAAACGTCCGATACGTCCAAATCCGTTAATTGCAACTTTTACTGTCATGTCAGTAAATCCTCCTTTTAAATATCAATGTCATTATAGGAGCGATACCCTATTTTGTCAATGTGAAAGCTAGATTTCGTCCATTATTTCACAAAATGAAACAAAGGATGCGCTTACATTTTTTTAGTGGTCAAAAATTGCTTTTCCAATCCAAGCAATGACACTATACAACATTGAAATAGCCGTCATGATGGCTACAGAAGTACAAGCTCCTAATAAATCGATAAACATATCTAAATGCGTCATCGCTCTTCCTACTACTTCGCCTTGATGCATTTCATCAAAATAAGCAAAAACCGCACAAAACCCAACAATGAGTACGATTCGCATAAATTTTTTAACTCCCAAGATTGCCAATGTAATAAAAGCCATCGTCGCAAGCGCAAAATAAATAGTAAAATGTCCTACTTTACGAACGTTCAAATGCCAATCACTTCCATAAGGTGAATATTGAATGACTTTGGCTTTAATCCGTTCGGCTAAATAAAAACCTTCTGGTGTTGATTCAATCTTTTCATTGACTTCTTGCTTAAGTGCTTCGGTCACAATTTGACTACGATTGGCTGAAATGGCTCCATCTTCACTCGACAGTGTATAAATAGAAAGCATAATCAGTCCGCTTAAAAATAAAAATAGAAAAGCACAAACAATTCGTAGTGGCCAATTTTTCCTTTTCATATTCTTCCTCCATTGAATTAGGCAGACTATATCACACTCAAAAAAAGAAGACAACCGAAATTGTCTTCTAAATGTCTTATTTAGATGTTAACTCATCCATCGCTTTTTGATAAGCAAGTGTTTTGTTGTGCGCATCTGCTTTGTCACAACCTTTGATACAGTAGTAGAATTTACATTTTGGTTCTGTACCACTTGGACGAACAGCAATCCAGCTTCCATCTTCTAAGTAGTATTTTAATACATCCGATTTTGTAAATCCTGTCAATTCGCTTTCAACTCCATTGTCTACGATTTTGCATTCTTTGTAGTCTTCGCTACGAACCACTTTTGTTCCGGCAATTTCTACAGGCGCATCCTTACGTAAATCTGCTAAGATCTCTTTAATACGGTTGGCTCCTGCTTCTCCAGACAATGTCAATGCTACTTGACTTTCTTCATATGTACCATGTTGTTCATATAAACCATTTAATACATCCACTAAATCTTTTCCTTCTTGTTTGTAGAAGGCAGCTGCTTCTGCAAGCATCAAACAAGCTTGTGGAGCATCTTTATCACGAACGAAAGGTTTGATTAATGAACCATAACTTTCTTCATATCCGAATACATAATTTTTCGCATTGTTGACTTCGTATTTAGCTACTTTTTCTCCAATAAATTTAAATCCTGTCAATGTTTTTTCAGTTTCAACACCGTGTGCTAACGCAACCTTTTCTCCTAAGTCACTTGTTACAACTGTATTGAACATTACTGGATTTTCTGGCATTAAGCCTTTCGCTTGTTTTTGAGAAAGAATGTATTCAAGCAATACAGCTCCCGATTGGTTTCCTGTCATAACGACGTATTCTCCATCGTGTTTGACACCGACACCCATACGGTCTGCATCAGGATCACAAACTAAAATGATATCTGCATCATTTTCTTTTGCATATTTCAATGATAACTCATATGCACCTGGTTGTTCAGGATTTGGTGTTGGTGTATTTGAAAAATCAGGGTCTGGACTGCATTGTTCTACAACCGGAATGCAGTTGTATCCAGCACGTTTGTATACTTCTTGTACAGGAATATTAGCTGTACCATGTTCTGGACTGAATACAATTTTAATGTCTTTTTTCACTTCTGGATTCAATTGAATGCTTAAAACATTTTCGTAGTATGGTTCATCTACATCTTTGTTAATGACAGTCACCAATGCTTTTTGTTCTTCTGTCACATTGGCATCAATAGCCAATTCATCTTCAATCGCATTCACTTGATCAATCACTTGTGCAGCCAATGCAGGAACTAACTGACACCCTTTTTCATCATACAATTTATATCCATTGTATTCTCTAGGGTTGTGGCTTGCTGTAATCATAATTCCACCAAAGCAGTTTAAGTAACGTACCGCAAAACTCAATTCTGGTGTTGGACGTAACGAATCAAATACATAAGATTGAATTCCATTTTTTGCTAATAAATTTGCACAATCAAATGCCAATTCTTTAGACATATGACGGTTGTCGTATCCAATCGCAATTCCTCTTTCACAAGCTTCTTTTCCATGTGCTTGGATAAAGTTTGCATACCCTTGTGTAGCTTTTCGGATTGTATGAATGTTAATACGGTTCGTTCCAGGACCTAACAATCCACGCATTCCGGCAGTACCGAATTCAATCAATGTGTAGAATGCATCATTTTTTTCTTCTGCAGTCATAGATTTTAATGTATCTACATAACGTGCATCCAAGTTTGGATGAGAAACCCATTTTTCATATCTTTCTTCAACAATAGACATATCAAGTCCTCCTAATAATTAAACTTATTATACCATGTTCTAAAGAAAAAATATCTGTAATTTACCGAAATGTAATCGTTTTCAAGTTAATAATCTTCATCAAATTTAAAAAAGTTACCTATTTTTACTTTTTAGACCGACGTTTTACAAACGCAAACACTGCTGTAGCCACTATCGCAAGACCTGCATACCCTAATACATTCGTAGAAACACCCGTATGTTCTGTTTCCGCTTTTTTCACTAAAGCATCTATGGCGTCCTTCAAATCTTGATATGCTAAATCAACATCCTTTTGACTAGCCAAATCATCCGCCTCTACTTTTTTAGCAGCTGCAAGCGCACTTTGTAATCCCTCAAAAGATTTAGAAGTATATTTTTTTGAATCCAATTGACCAGCTTTTTCAATCGCATCTTTCAATGACTCTTTATTTACTTTCTTTTGTTTTTCTTTCAATCCAGACAAAGCCGTTTGTAACGCTTCATAAGCAGCATCCACTTCTTTTTGCGTAGCCGATGCATTAGCATCTACCGCTTTGGCTTGTTGTAAAGCCGAAATAAGAATGGAATATGACTCTTTTGTATACAACGATGCCTCTTTACTTTCTGCCACTTGAATAGCTTGTACTAATTTTTGCTTATTCACATGGACAATAGGTGCTTTTTTCACTAACGCATTCATCGCATTTTTCAAAGAAGATACAGCTTGATCTACTTCTTCTTGGCTTGCTGAAGCATTCTCATCTACTTGTTTTGCCGATTGCAAAGCGGATTGTAAAGCAGCAAAACTTTCTTCTGTATATACAGTTGGATCTTTTTGTTCTGCTTCTTGAATCAAGGCATTCAATGTTTCTTTGTTTACACTTTGTTCTTTTTCAACCAATGCATCCATCGCTTTTTTCAACAAATCTGCCGCCTGATCTACTTCTTCTTGACTTGCTGTTGTGGAAGTGCTCACTTGTTTAGCGGATTGTAAAGCGGATTGTAAAGCAGTAAAACTTTCTTCTGTATATACAGTTGGATTTTTTTGTTCTGCTTCCTGAATTAA
>SAMEA104404106__coassemble_601_pt1 | contig 35200 bp, 37 predicted proteins | sample SAMEA104404106__metabat2_low_PE_012 | metagenome-assembled genome bin SAMEA104404106 (sample SAMEA104404106) | Balaenoptera acutorostrata | reverse complement strand
AAAATTTCAAACATATTAAAACGATAGCTTACGCTACCGTTTTTTTTTGATTTTTTTAGTTTTCTTTTTCTACTTGTAGTAAACAGATGATTTTACATCATCCGTATATTCTTTTCCACAAAGCATTTCCATAATCGCAAACGCAAATTCAATACTTGCTGCCGCAGAACGACCCGTCACCATATTTCCATCCACAACAGCCAAAGCATCTACATACACACCTTTAAAATCTTCATCCATATCTGTAAAACAAGTATACCTCTTACCTTCAAGCAATCCTAAATGCCCTAAAATCGTAGGTCCTGCACAAATAGCCGCAATTTTCTTTTCTCTTGCAAAATACTTTATCAAATCCAATACTTTCTCATTCTTTTCCAAACGCTTATATTGAGGACCTCCCGGAACAATTAAACAATCTGCCTCTTTAAAATCGTAATCATTCATAGGAATCAAAGGAGAATATGTCACTCCAAACCGACCTGTCTCTTCTGTTTTATTATCAACACTAATACAATCTACCACAATATTTCCACGACGCAATAAAGCAATCGGACCCATGGCTTCCAATTCTTCAAACCCCTGATCTAACAAGATGGCACATTTCATAAATATCCACACTCCATTTCTTTTCTTATTATACTATAATTAATACAAAGGAGGCTTTCATTATGAACAATATCTTGAAACAATACAACAAAGAAGTAAAACTATTCGCCCTGATTTACTTTATATTAGGACTCATTTTATGCTTTTTCAACAAAAGCATATTAACCATGGGAACCCGAATCATCGGAGGAATTTTAATAATTTTTGGAGGACTTGAGCTCTACATCTACTTCATAAGAAGAACTTCCTCATCTGCCATTCCTTTATTCATGGGACTCCCCTCCACTGCATTTGGATGCATCATGGTGTTTTCACCAGAAAGCATTCTCTCCATCATACCCATCCTTGTAGGAATTCTACTGATTATCAACTCTATTATTCAGCTTCAAAAATCATTAATTTTAAAAGACTACGGCTACAACAACTGGATTTACAACTTTGGAATCAGTATCATCCTCATTTTAGTAGGAACCCTATTATTTCTAAAGCCCATCCAAAGCATTGCCTTTTTACTGCAAATCATTGGAGGTTGTCTCATCATAGAATCAATTTCAATGCTCATTAGCCACCATGAAATTAAAAAATATTTAAACTAAAAAAAGAATCAAATTGATTCTTTTTTTAAAACCCAAATTCAAAATAAGCATCCGGATCATCGAAGTTTTCATTTGGAACCCACAACATTGTACAATCTGTATTATTGTAAACAACACTGTGAACCGTACAACCATTCTTATCGTCATTCTTCCATGTACGACGCCCTACCGCTTGCAATATAGACATCGCATCTTTTTCATCTTTGACAATTCCATTTCGATCATCTAATTCTTCATAAATTTTTTCATAACGATCCAACCCTGTTTTTTTACTAGACATTTCATCATAATATCCAGGCTGGATGATAAAGTTTGTAATCACTTGATAATCTGTACGACCTTCTCGCTCACCAATATGCGCATCCTTATCATTGTATGTTACAACCAACTCACGCTTAGACCCATCATTATCTGTCGCATCCGTTTTTCCAACCCATTCTAAAATAGCACTTTTTCCACTCGCATCCGCAATCATATAATGAAAAGAAGTATTGGCTGAATCATGTAAATCAAACTTTTTAGCAATCTCTACCGCTTCTTCTACCGTACTTGCATAATCTAACATCAAACGCAACAATGTCGTCGAAGTAATATCTGGACGAGACGTATTTTGATCTGTTGCTACCGTTTCCATACCTTGGTACGTCATGTAAATTCCACAACTTAACCCTGCATCATTAATCCCATCAATGGGCGTATAAGGAGCTGCCATCGAAATCACCTTATCTCGAATATCCGTCAAATCTTGATTTCCATCAATATCCATAAATTGTAAATCCACAGTCGACAATGTACTATGTCTTTCTCCTTTACCATGTGTACGAACAATCATCGTATTCGTTTTAGAAAAATCATAGTTTCTTCCAAATAGCTTGTCTCCCCCTTCAGAAACAGCCGTAAAAGAAGAACAACCAATATTAGGCTTCTTCACCTCAATATCCACCAAACCATGTGTCAAGTGTTCTACCAAAAAGTCAATCAACTCTTGGTCATTTTTTACACCACCTTGCGCAATAAAATCCTCCAAATAAAAATCTCCACTCACATCCATTGTATAAACCGAACCATCTAAATGATCATCATCTCTTGTTCGAATTTGTTCAATACTCATTAATGTAGAAATTTCATGACGCAAAATCATTCCAACACTCGCAACAATCACAATACAGATAGCCAACAACCCTAAACATATTTTTTTAATTTTTGATTTCATATTTCACCTCATAAGCGTTTTCTAAAACCTATAAAAGATTTATCAAAAGCCAAATTATCGTATCATTTTCAAACAACTCTGTCAAAGGTTTTTTAAAAACCTATAATAGAGTTGGTTTGACAACTTTATTATTTGACCGTATAATACGCATATGAATGAACAAATCAAAAAAGAAATTGCCACCTCTATGCAATCTTTTTCATTGCCTAGATACGATGAATTGCCCCCTGTAGGTTTTTTTCTTGAACAAACAGTAGAATATATCAATCAAATTTTAGCACCCCTTCATGGGATTCAAATCACGAGTTCGATGGTACGAAACTATGTAAAACAAGGATTAATTTCTAACCCTATCAAGAAAAAATATAATACGGATCAAATCGCCTATTTAATAGCGATTACCATCTTAAAACAAGTCATCCCCCTAGAAGAATTAAGTCGTTTATTTTCTCAGCAAAAAAAAACATACAAAAGCAAAATTGCCTATAATTATTTTTGTGATGAATTAGAAAACGTACTCTTCTATCACTTAGGTATTAAAGAAAAATTGGATACAGTCGGAATTACATCTTCCTTAGAAAAAGACATTCTAAGAAGTGCAATTATTGCCGTATCCAATATGATCTACATCAATACATGTTTTACTTATTTAAACAAATCCGTCGATAAATAACGCTCTCCAGAATCCGGAAGTACCACAACAACTTTCCATTCTGGATTTTCTTTTGCGATTTTTTCAGCCACACAATAGCTAGCTCCCGAAGAAATTCCCACAAGAATTCCTTCCTCTCTAGCAAGCATTCTGCCACATGCAAAAGCATCTTCTCCCTCTACACAAACAATCTCATCATAAATATTAGTATTCAATGTGTTTGGAATAAAATTAGCCCCAATTCCTTGAATCACATGAGATCCTGCCACACCTTTCGAAAGAAGAGGAGACGCACTCGGCTCTACCGCAACAATCTTACAATCCGGATTGTTTTCCTTTAAAAACTTTCCAACCCCTGAAATCGTACCGCCCGTACCAATACCAGCCACAAAACAATCCACAACCCCATCCATATCTTTCCAAATTTCAGGACCTGTTGTCTCATAATGAATTTGCGGATTGTCCAAATTATCAAACTGACCTGCAATCCATGAATTAGCAATCTCTTCATGCAGTTGTTCTGCCTTATCAATCGAACCTTTCATCCCTAATTTTCCAGGTGTTAAAACAACCTTAGCCCCATAGGCTTTCATTAAATTTTGTCGTTCCACACTCATCGTATCTGGCATCGTAATAATCAAATCATACCCTTTATTCGCACTCACTAGCGCAAGACCAATCCCCGTATTTCCACTCGTCGGCTCAATAATCGTAGAACCCGGCTTTAAAACCCCTTTTTTTTCAGCCATATTCACCATATTCAAAGCCACTCGATCTTTAGCACTTCCGGCCGGATTGAACATTTCCACTTTCATATATAAATTTGAAACTCTTTTCGATTGAATCAGTGGCGTATTCCCCACACATTCTAAAATTGAATTGTATTTCATATATTCCTCCTATAAAAAAGCGCAGTAAAATTTACTGCACTTGTGATTTTAAATATGCAAAAATGAAATCTTCCAAATCTCCATCCAATACAGCCTGTACTTGACTCGTTTCCACGCCCGTACGCACATCTTTTACCATACTATATGGATGCATGACATAATTACGAATCTGGCTTCCCCATTCATTGGCCATTTGGATTCCTTTGATTTCGGCAATTTTCTTTTCTTGCTCTTCAATTTCTTTTTGATACAAACGAGATTTTAAAACACGAAGTGCTTCCTCTCTATTTTCATGTTGACTTCGTCCATTCTGACACGTAGACACAATCCCCGTCGGTTTATGAATCAAACGTACAGCCGAATCGGTCTTGTTGACATGTTGTCCTCCCGCTCCAGAAGCACGCTTTGTTTCAAAAATTAAATCCTCTGGTTTAATTTCGATTTCAATTTCATCATTAAATTGCGGCATGACATCCAACGAAACAAACGAAGTATGACGACGAGCGCCTGAATCAAAAGGAGAAATACGCACTAAACGGTGCACTCCCTTTTCTGATTTTAAATATCCATACGCCATATCTCCCTCAACAAGGAAGGTCACACTCTTAATTCCTGCCTCATCACCCGGAAGATAATCCAATACAGACACTTTAAACCCATTACGCTCTGCATATCGAGTATACATACGATACAACATACTTGCCCAATCGCAACTTTCCGTACCACCTGCTCCTGGATGCAATTCTAAAATCGCATTCGAATGATCATACTCATGTGATAAAAGCACTTTGATTTCAAACGCATCAAACGCTTTTTTAGCCTCCACATATTCTTCTTCTGCCATTTCCATCAATTCTTCATCCATTTCCGCCTTCAATTCATCCGCCGTTTCATTCAATGAAGTAAATTGAGAAAGCAAAGATTCATAACAATCCACAATATCTTTTAAAGAATTCCGATTTCGAATGATCGACTGTGCCTTTTTCTGATCACTCCAAAATCCATCTTCTAAAGTTTGTTGATCCAATTCTTTAATTTTTTCATTTTTCCCATTTAAGTCAAAGAGACTCACCTAGAGATTCCAATTTCTCCAGGTGAGTCGTCAATGCTTGTTTCAATTCGTATAATTCCATTAATTTCCTTGTTTCTTTCTAGCACGGTCAATTAATTTTTCTTTTTCAGTTTGTTCACGACGAATACGCACTTTTAATAAGAAGAAGGCGATTTCACGGTCGATTCGACGATTCATCTCTTCGAACATATCAAACCCTTCTTGAACATATTGTTGTAGAGGGTTGTTTTGTGCATAAGAACGCAAATAAATACCACTTCTTAGTTTATCCATCAAGTCGATGTGTTCAATCCAGTTACGGTCAATATTACGTAATACAACCGTTTTTTCAAATGGCAAGAACTGACGTTTTACCGGTTCAATTTCCGCTTCGTAATCTGCCCAAACTTTATCATTTACAAATTTTTTAATTTCTTCGTATTTCTTACCTTCCAAATCCGAAACATGGATAGCACGTTCTTCTTGCAATCCCATCATCTCTAAAGATTTTACATAGTTGGCAATATCAACTGTTTGTTTTTTAGAATCTGTCACATTGGCTTCTAATGTCATTTCCAATGCCTTTTCTAAAATCACTTGTACCATATCATGCACTTGTTCGCTTTCTAAAATACGGTTACGTTGTGCATAAATAATTTCACGTTGACGACGCAATACATCATCATAATCTAACAATTGTTTACGAGAATCAAAGTTGAACCCTTCTACACGCTTTTGAGCCACAGTAATCGATTTTGTGACAGCTTTCGATTCAATTTGTTCATCTCCTAATTTATCAAACATTCCTTGTAGTTTGTCTCCACCGAAACGAACCATTAAAGAGTCTTCTAACGATACATAGAAACGAGAGAATCCCGGATCTCCTTGACGACCACTACGACCACGCAATTGGTTATCAATACGACGAGATTCATGACGTTCTGAACCTAACACAGCCAAACCACCTAAACGACGTGATTCTTCTGTCAATTTAATGTCCGTACCACGACCTGCCATGTTTGTCGCAATCGTTACTGATTTTGGACGACCTGCTACCGCAATAATTTCCGCTTCACGCGCATGGTTTTTCGCATTCAATACTTCATGAGGAATTTTTTCTGCTTTTAACATTTGCGAAATCAACTCTGAAGTTTCTACCGCAATTGTACCTACTAATACTGGTTGCCCTTTCGCATACAATTCTTTTACATTATTTACCAATGCTCTATATTTATCTTTTTTATGCGCATAAATTTCATCTGGCAAATCTTCACGAACTACCGGACGATTGGTAGGAATAACTACAACTTTCATATTATATGTTGAAAGGAATTCTTCCTCTTCTGTTTTAGCCGTACCTGTCATACCCGCCAACTTTTCATATAGACGGAAGAAGTTTTGGTATGTGATTGTTGCTAAAGTTGAAGTTTCTTCTTTAATAGGCACCCCTTCTTTTGCTTCGATTGCTTGATGTAAACCATCTGAATATGCACGCCCTGGCATCATACGACCTGTAAATTGGTCTACAATTACAATTTCTTGATCATCATTAACTACATATTCAATTTCTTTCATCATAATGTAGTTTGCACGAAGTGCTTGGTTAATATGATGTACCAATTGTGTATGTTCTAAATCGTATAAGTTGCTAATGTTAAAGAACTTTTCTGCCTTTGTTGTTCCTTCTTCGGAAAGCATGATTTGACGAGTTTTTTCATCAATGTCATAGTCTCCAGAAATCAATTGTTTTTCATGTGTGAATTTGTCCATTTCATATTCTGGAGCAATCAATGTTTTAACAAACTTGTCCGCTGCTACATATAAGTTTGCTGTTTGTTTTTTACCACCAGAAATAATCAATGGAGTACGAGATTCATCAATTAAAACCGAGTCAACCTCATCAATGATGGCCATGTGAAGCCCACGCATAACTCGATCTTTTACATCCGTAACCATGTTGTCACGCAAGTAGTCAAATCCTAATTCCGAGTTTGTTGTATATGTAATATCGCAAGCATATGCTTCTCGTTTTTCTTTTGTAGAAAGTTCACGTTTGTTAATTCCGACACTCAAACCTAAGAATCGGTAAATTTCACCCATCCATGCCGCATCACGAGCAGCCAAGTATTCATTGACTGTAATTACATGCACACCTTTTCCAGCCAGAGCATTTAAATATACAGCCATAGTTGCAGTTAAGGTTTTCCCTTCTCCTGTCTTCATTTCTGAGATGTCACCTTTATGCATCGCAATCGATCCCATAACTTGGACTTTATAAGGTTTTTCATTAATAACACGGTATGCAGCTTCGCGAGCTGTTGCAAACGCTTCATATAATAAATCGTCAACCGTTTCCCCATTTGCTAACCGGTTGCGGTATTCTTCTGTTTTATTTCTTAATTCTTCATCCGATAAAGCTGCCATTTCACTTTCGTGACTCAATACTTTATCTGCCATTTTTTCTAACGCATTGAGTTCTCTTTTTTCTTCTGAAAAAAGACCTCCTAAAAATCCTGCCATAATCTTACCTCCTAAAATTATGTATACTAACTAATTATATCACAAAGAAAGCGCTATTCCACAACTTTCTTCTCGTATGGATCGTAGCTAATTTGCTTGGATAAAACGGATTTGGCCCATTCTTTGGCTCCAAATAAAGAATGATCTTTATAATTTCCACATTCTTTTTCTTCTGTTCCTGGAACATCTTCCCATTCTGTTTTTAAAATGCATTCCAATGCTTCTTTTAAAGCAACAGAAACTTGTTTAACATCATGGTTTCCCCATGCAATCAAATGAAAACCAGTCCGACATCCAAATGGAGAACAATCAATGTAGCCTTCGATTCTTGGTCGCAAATATAACGCAAACAAATGTTCTAACGTATGCATAACCCCTGTAGGAATTTCTTGCACATTGGGCTGACATAAGCGAATATCAAAATTAGAAATACAATCTCCTTTAGGACCCTCTTGTACTTCAATTAATCGTACATAAGGTGCAATGACTTTTGTATGATCTAACGTAAAACTTTCAATAATAACTTCTTCCATTTAAACATTCTCCTTTATCTTCTTTAAAAATGGCATGAATGCACTTGGTAATGCATAAGTTGTTTCCAGTTCATCAAAATGAACAAAACTTTCATCATCCCACCCTGTCTTTACAATATAAGCTTCCATATGCCATTCTATATGACTGAATATATGAGTGTACTCCATCAAATACTCTTTTGCGTCGTAAGTTTGAGGAAGCATCTCGTCAAACTCATACATATTCGCTAAAAGACCTGTATCTTTTCGTTTATGAATGTGCACTTTATCTTCATGGATCCAAATATATATTTTTTTCTTTTCAATTTTTCGTTTTTTCTTCTCTGGCTTTACTGGTAAAAACTGTGGTTGTTTGGCCTTACAAAACTTTTGAATCGGACAAATCGAACACCGGGGATTTTGGGGAATGCAAATAAGGGCCCCCAATTCCATCAATGCTTGATTGTAGTCAGAAATTTCATCGACTAAGCTCGCATCGACAAGAGCTTCAATTTGTTTTTTCGTTTTCGATTTTGTTACATCGTCATGAATATCATATAGTCTTGAAAACACTCGTATTACATTTCCATCTACACAAGAGACTTTTTCATTGTAGGCAATGGATGCAATGGCACCAGCAGTATAAGGTCCAATTCCGGATAGTGTTTCTAATTCTTTTTTTGTAGAAGGAAGCTTTCCATCATACCATTCCATACATTGTTGGGCGCATTTTTTTAAATTACGACATCGAGAATAATATCCCAATCCTTGCCAAGCTTTATGAAGTTTTTCATCATCGGCATTGGCCAAATCGAGCAATGTCGGAAACTGTTGAATGAACCTTTCATAATAAGGAAGCATCGCTTCGATACGAGTTTGTTGGGCCATAATTTCACTGATCCAAATCGAATACGCATCTTTCTTTTCTCGAAAAATTAAAGGACGTTTATTTTCTTGATACCATTCCAGCAAAGCTTGTTGCATATTATTCAATGGTAACCGCCGTTCCTGAAACGGAAACCATCATCATTCCGTTGTCAGCTCCCAACATTTCATAATCAACATCGACGCCAATAATCGCATTGGCTCCTAATTGTTTAGCTCTTTGTTTCATTTCTTCAATGGCTCCATCTCTAGTTTTTTGAAGTTCATCTTCATAGGATGCCGAACGTCCTCCAAATGTATTACGAAAACTAGCCGCAATATCTTTAAACATGTTTACTCCTGAAATTACTTCTCCAAAAACGATTCCATGATATTGAATAATTTTCTTTCCTTCAATACAAGGGGTTGTAGTAACAATCATAGTTTTTCTCCTTTACATACGTACATATACGTATTTCATATTTCCTGTCATTGTGATGGTTTGCACACCTGCTTCAATAAAGTAAGCGGTATTTTTATTTTCTCCATCTACAATATAAATAAACCCAAAACTCTCTTCATCTATCGCAATGTTTGCACTCCCATTTAATGTTGTTTCAAACGCAATAAACAATGAATTGTTAGAAAGAACAACCGTTTGGGCTTGTTCATCTTCGATGAGTCCCCCTTCTTCTCTATAATCATAATCGATAGGTTCTAGGTTGGCATAGCTCACCCATTTTTCCATTTTGTCTTTCATTGTATATGTGCTTGATGCGATATTTTCACTGATTTCTAGCACTCGTACATTTTGCAAAGCAAACATTTCTTGTTCGGCAATATGAATGACTGAACCAACTTCAACTTCGATAGGTTCTAATACTTCTAATAGTTCATTGTTTTTGAAACGCTTTTTTAAATCTCCTTTTGTGAGTGTATATTTTGTTCCTAAATAGATGCAAGCATCTTCATAGCATTCTAATACGTACAACATTTTCATCCCATTGGCGTGTAGTTGTATAGTTGGTTTTTGGCTTTCAATCTCTTTAACGATGAGAGGAAATTGTTTTTGGTCTTTGCATACAGTTCCCCAAATTTCTTTTCCTTTTTCTTTTGTATATTCTAAAAGTGTTTGATCGTTTTCGAATACACTTTCACAGTTTCTTTTTGTAGAAAGGATGTATCCTTTTTCTTTTTTACATTGAATCATAGTATCCTCTTTCTCTTTTTTTATCATTATATCGTGATAGAATAAAAATATGGAGATTTTTAAATAATTTTATGAAAATCACAATGGTACAATTTCACACGTGTGAAAACATTCAAAAAAACATAGATCGAATGAAAGACATTCTTTTAAAATGTAATGCTGATATGATCGTTTTGCCTGAACTTTGGCTTTGTCCTTTTCAAAACGATCGAATTCAAGAAGCTAAACATTGGCAAGAGGATGCAAAAAATATGTTGCGATGGTGTGCTCAAACAAGAAATGTTTGGATTGTTGGAGGAAGCATTCCTTATAATGATCAAAATGTTTGTTTTGTTTTTGATCGTAAAGGACATGAAGTGTGTTCTTATGCAAAGTCGCATTTACTAGAAGTGCATGCTAGACATACCTATAAAGAGGCAGATGTGTTCGTGCCTGGAAATTCTTTTTGTACATTCGATACGGAGTTTGGAAAGATGGGAATTTTAATTTGCTATGATGTGCGCTTTCCGGAAATGGCACGGATTTTAAGCGAAAAAGGAATTCGAATGTTACTCATTCCGGCGGCTTTTAATCAACAAGTCGGACAAATCCATTGGAAACCTTTATTACAGACTCGTGCGATGGAGAATGAAATTTTCTTAGTGGGTGTCAATCCAGAGTACGTGTATGGGCACTATCATGCATATGGCCATTCGCTTGTGGTGGATCCTTTTGGAAAAATTCTTTTAGAAGCTCAAAATGAAATAGAGACAATCGATGTGGATGTATCTTATGTTGAAAGGATTCGTGAACGAATGCCTTTTTGGTCGATTCGTCGAACCGATTTATATACGATTGAGGAGAAAAAACAATGAAAGAAATCAACATTCATGAAATCGAAGGATTTCAAATAGGTAATGCAACGGATATAGAAAATGCTACAGGTTGTACAGTCATCATTGCACCCAATGGTGCAACCGCAGGTGTAGACGTTCGTGGTGGAGGGCCAGCAACTCGAGAAACGGATTTATTAAACCCAAAAAATATGGTTCAAAAAATTCACAGTGTGACTTTATCGGGTGGTAGTGCTTTTGGTTTAGAAGCTAGTTGTGGAGTTATGCAATATTTAAGTGAAAAAGGGATCGGTTTCGATATGAAAGATATTGTCGTTCCCATTTGTTGCCAAGCAAGTCTTTTTGATTTAGCTGTTGGTAATCCAAAGGCGTTTCCTGATAAAGCAATGGGATATGAGGCGGCTAAAAATAGCGAAATCAATCATATTGAATGCGGAAACTTTGGGGCCGGTACAGGAGCTAGTGTTGGTAAATTATTAGGTACTGCTTGTTCGATGAAAACCGGATTGGGTGTATATGCTCTTCAATCAGGTAGTGTACAAGTAGGTGCGATTGTAGCTGTCAATGCTTGTGGAGATGTCTTCTTCCCCAATTCAAATGAACCAATCGCAACAATTTTAAAAGATGGAAATCATATGTTTACAGAAGATGTAATGCTTCAATTGGCAGAACAAATGGAAAGTCAATGTTGTCAAAATACAACGATTGCTTGCATTATCACAAATGCCAATTTAGACAAAGCACAAATGAATAAGGTTGCTTCCATCGCTCATAATGCATATGCTCGTACAATTCGTCCTGTACATACAAGTAACGATGGAGATACTATTTTTACAATGAGTACCAACAAAGTGGCAGCCAATCAAGATGTAGTCGGTGTTCTTGCTGTAAAAGCATTAGAACAAGCGATTGTAAATGCTGCCATTCATTCAGATTCCGCCTATGGATTAACAGCTTATAAAGATTTAAAAAATAAGTCAATAAGTCAATAAATAAGTCAATAATAAAAAAAGCAGCACCGCTGCTTTTTTTATTATTGAACCCGTATAACTTTTGTTTTAGCAAGATAATCATGAATCGAACGATGACTGTTCGTTCCTGCCGTTAACATTGCCGAACCTACTAATACGATAGATCCTATCCATTGCCATGCATAATCGACATATACGCCTAATAGTAAAGTTACCATTTGTCGAATATATCCACAAATTACTAAAGATCCACTTTCTAAAAGGAACAATCCTAAAAATTGACGAATCAATAATGCTTTTAAGGTTACATTCGAATCATCTTCCATCACAATTTTAATGTGCAACCATTTTTTAGCTAACGTTTGACCTGGGTAAATTTTATAAGGAACATAAACATAATAAAACAAGGCAAACAAAAGACATAAAGCTCCTGCCAAATATGCCCAATAGGCTTCAAACCCTAACGCTTGAAACACATATAAATCACTAAACATATCTCCTTTTCCTGTAATCGCTCCATACAACACGACCGCCGGAAGACCTGTAAAAATACCACCTATAATCCAGTCCAAAACATAGGCACCTAAGCGTGTATTAAATTGTACATCATTCTTACTTTGATCAATCCATGAAGTAAGTTTTGATTGTTTTTTTGAATTATTTTTATTGTTTTTAGTTTTATTATTTTTTATGTTCTTTTTCATTTTATTTTCCTTCGTATAGTGAGCTCATAGCCACTTTCATGCGGTATAAACCTTCTTCTAATTTTTGACGTGGACAACCACAATTTAAACGTAAAAATTTGTTTCCATTTTCTCCATATACTTCTCCACGCATAATGGCCACTTTTCCTACTTTAATCAATGCATTTTGAATTTCTTCTGTTGTAAATGGTACATTTCTTGCATCAATCCAAGCCAAATATGTTCCTTCAGGCATACTAAATTTAAAATCTGGCAATTCTTTAGCCAAAAATTCTTCAACCAATTTCATATTACCACGAATATATTCACAAAGCTGATCGATATAATCATCACATTCTGTATATCCGACCATTGTGGCATACATCCCAAAAATACTCACTGAATTCAAGAAATCTTTTTTGCGAGTCTGATGTAAAAATAAATCTCTGATTTCTTCATCAGGAATGATCACATACGATCCAATCAATCCTGGAACATTTAATGTTTTAGAACAAGATGAGGCCGTATATAATTCTTCATATTCATCTACATATTTCAATAAAGGAATGTGTTTATTATCTTTTAATTGAATATCCATATGGATTTCATCCGAAATGATTTTTACATTGTGCTTTTTACACAATGTGATGATTTTTCTCATTTCTTCATCAGTCCAAATACGCCCCGAAGGATTATGAGGAGCACACAACAACAACAATTTTGCCTCTTTTAACTGCTCTTCAAACAATTCAAAATCAATAGTAAATCCATTGTCTACATCTAAATTATGACTGATCAATCTTCGATCATTTTCTTGAATAACATTAAAGAAAGCATCATACATTGGATTAAATGTTAATACTGCCTCTTGTGGTTTTGACAACAGACGAATCAATAAAGAAACAGAATACATCACAGAAGGACTATAAATCACCCACTCGTTTTCCATCTTTGTATCAAAACGACGTTTATAAAATCCAGTAATACTTCCTTTAAAATCGTCATGATTCCAACGAGAATATCCATAAATTTCGTGTTTCATTACTTGGGCTATCTTTTCACTAATTGGTTTAGGAATGCGAAAATCTGTATCCGAAATTGAAAAAGGCAATAAATCCTTTTCTCCAAAACGATCTTCAATATAATCCCATTGTGTACAATATGTACCTTTTCTAGAAATCACTTCATCAAAATTGTATTTCATTCTTACTTTTCCTCCAATATACGAATAGTTTTAGGCGTACGATTCATAGGAACACCCACTCCATTTTGGATCAAAACATCATCCTCAATTCGAATTCCACCCACACCCGGAATGTACACACCCGGCTCACAAGACATCATCATATGTTCTTTTAATATGACATTGCTTTTTGAATTCAAAATTGGACCCTCTCCACTATCTGTTACACCAATACCATGACCTAAACCATGATCAAAATACTCACCATATCCTGCATTCACAATCACTTGACGGGCCACTCGATCTACATCACAAGCTTGTGCCCCTTCTTGAATGGCTTCAAGTCCTGCAAGTTGGGCTTGAAGCACCACATCATAAATTTTTTTATATTTTTCTTCAGGCTCTCCAATAAAACAAACTCTTGTCATATCTGATTGATAATTATTATATTGAATCCCAAAATCAATCATAATCGGCTCATGAGCTTTTACTTTTCTAGCTGTTGGCCTTCCATGAGGAAGTGCTGTTCTTTCTCCACTAGATACAATCGTATCAAACGACATTTGTTGGGCTCCAGACACAAACGAATAATATTGAACTAAAGCGCAAATTTCATATTCACTCATTCCTACATGAATGTTTTTAATCACTTTTTCATAAATTTCATCTGTAATTCGAACTGTTTCTTTCATACGTTCAATTTCTTCTTCATCTTTAATGATACGTAAATTCATAATTTCATCATCTAACAAGTGAAGTTGTACGTCCAACTCTTTCATTTGTTCATATTCTTTTACTAAAATTTCACTCGCTTCAATTCCTAAAGAAGAACATCCATCTTTTTCTAAAATCGTTTTTACAGAACCTAAATAATTTTTTCCAGTCGTGTGAGGATTGTGAAGAACAATTTCTAAATCATGTTCTTTTTCCTTTGCTTCTGTAATATAACGTCCATCTAAAATTAAGTATCCCTTTTCTTTTGTAATCAACACTCGACATCCACTACCTAACATGGTGTCCATCCACTTTTTCATATTTTTACTCGTTAATAAAATCGCATCGATTTGTTTTTCTTTAAGAAATGAAGAAATTTTTTCTATTCGTTTTGCCATATTGTCACCCCTTTAATAAAAGATAGAAAGGCAAGCGAATGCTTGCCTTTGTTGATTTTAGAAGTCTAAGTCTAAATCTCCTAATAAAGCTTCGTCTTCTTTACTGATTACAGATTGTTTTTCTGCTTCATATTGTGCTTCTCTTTCTAGTTCACGTTTTTCATATAATTTAAAGAACGGATAGTAAAGAGCAATCGATAATACTAATTGAATTGCGTTTGCAACAATAGACATCCAGTCAAAGTTTGTTAAGAAACCTTCTAAGAATACACCACAGTATGGAGGGTTAAATACTGGTTTTGCCAACCATCCAAAGTGCATCATCCAGTGAGGAATTGTACCAATAACACCACCACATAATACATATGGAATGAAGAAAATTGGGTTTAATACGATTGGAGCACCAAACAAGATTGGTTCATTAATACCAAATAAAGCTGGAATCAATGCAACTTTACCAACTTGGCGTTGTGCTTTTGATTTTGATAATAAACACCAGAATACTAGCCCAAAAGTTACCCCTGTACCTGTGAAGTTAGCAAACGCTGAAATAGCTCCACCAGTGTAGAAGTGAGGGATAGCTTGACCTGCTTGGAATGCAGCAATGTTTTCTGCTAAGAATTGTGTTGAAATTGGACTTGTGATTGGAGATAACACAGAAGGGTGAATCCCAAAGAAGAACAATAAACAAGAAACTGTTTGTAAGAAAGTAAATGCCAATGGGTTATCCATAGAACCTACTAATGGTGCTAACAAGTTTGTAAAGATCAATGGTGGCAATGTGTGCAATACATTCACACATAAAATACGAATAGCTAAGAATACACCAACAATAATCACACTGATTGGAATCATTTCGAATGAACGAGATACGAAATCAGGAACAGCTTCTGGCATTTTAATAGTAAAGTGTTTCTTTTTACACCAACGGAACAATTCTACCGCTAATACAGATGCAACCATAGCTGCAAATAATCCTTTAGGTCCAAAGAATGTAGTTTTGATTCCACCATCTTCTGTGTAATCAATTGCCATCATTAAGAAACCTAACACTGCCATACACATAGCTCCTGGGAAGTCTAATTTGTATGATTTAGATAAGTGGTAAGCAATAATAACAGTTACATACAATGACATTAAAGCCATACCTACATTAAATGGAACATAAATAATATCTAAATTGGCATTAATCCATACAGATAATGGATTTTCTTGCCCAATAATGTTTGGAATTGCTTCTGGGATCAAACAGAAACTACCAATAATTAACAATGGAGTCATAGCAACCATTGCTTTTTTAATCGCACTTAAATGAACTTGATTATCCATTTTATTAGCAATCGGCGTCAAATATTTTGACATAAACGCCTCAAATTTATCAAACATGCGTAAATCTCCTTCTTAATTTTTCTCTCTTCTTATTTGTTTAAGTCTGCTTTTCTACGAGCAATTAGAGCCATTTTCATAACTGTTGCTCCATCCATTTTTCCATATGTATCTTTGTCTACAATCACATGTGGAATTTTGTACGGATCAATAATTTCATGAATGTACTCCATACGGTGTGCAATTTGTGGTCCGACAACTAATACATCACAGTTTTCTACTTCGCTTGCTAATCCATCCACTGGAATGGCAATAAACGAAAAGTCTGCTTCGTTTAATTTTGCGGATTCACGAACTGTTTTTTTCATATTTTCCATTAACATGGTTGTTGAAAAACCACCAGCGCAACACAATACGATTTTCATCTTACTTTCCCTCCTTTGCTTCAAAAATTTCAATTAATTCCTCAACCATATCGCGAGCTAGTTGAGAAGTCATGTAATGGTCTTGTGCATGAACCATTAATAACCCAATTTCAGGTCGGTTGTCTCCTCCCGACATTTCGGCTGTAATCAATTGCGTTTGAATCTTGTGCGCTTCTAAATCAGCTTCTCTAGATTCAGCCAACAATTTACGAGCTTGAACGTAGTCTCCTACTTTAATTGCTTTCATAGCTTCAAAAGCTTTTGCTTTACTATCTCCTGCTGCTGAGATAATCCCAACAATTTGTTGTTCTAATTCTGTCATTTCTATTTCCCTCCATTAAAACGAACCCATTCGTTATACTTTTCTCTTGTCAAACTTCTTGCCAATTCACAAACCAAATCAATGGCCGCATCCAAGTCAGTTTTATGAGCGTATGATACACATCCGTGACAATAACGCAATGGAATTCCTATAACCATGGCTAATTTTCCACTACGACTCAAGTGGGCATTTCCACAATCGGTTCCTCCACCGCTTAACATGTCACATTGATAAGGAATACCAATACGGTTTGCTGTCTCTTTCACAAAACGAACTAGATTTTCATTAGGCGCCATCGTTTTGTCATAGTGTACAAGCATACACCCTTTCCCTATCTGTCTGTGGTTCGTAAAATTTCTTACAAGTTCCGGATTGTTTGCAACATCTACCGCAAATACAATATCCGGATCTACTTGATATGTGGCAGTTTTCGCACCACGCACTCCAACTTCTTCACTACTTGTTCCACTCATAATGATTTCATTGTCTAATTTTTCATCTTTTAATCTTTTTAAAGCTTGTGCAACCACATAACATCCTGTTCGATCATCCATTGCTTTACCAGAAATGACATCCAAACCATTCAATTGGTGACTTTCTGTATCAAAAGTAACCATATTTCCAATTTCCACTCCAAGAGCAGCCACTTCTTCTTTTGATTCTGCTCCTAGATCGACATAAATATCTTTTACATGACCCTTGTCATCTTTAGTCACATTCATCAAACCGTATATTTTTTTACCATCATCTGTAGTCACACGTACCGGTTGCATTTCTAACGTTTTATCAATCACGCCACCCAATTTAATCAAATATAAAAATCCAATATCTGAAATGTGGCGAACCATGAATCCTACCTCATCCATATGTCCAGTAAACATAATTTTTAAAGCATCTGGATTTTCACTTTTCTTACGAAAAATAATACTCCCTAAATGATCGTATTCGATTACATCACAACATTCTTTACATTCTTCATACATAATAGAGCGTACTTCATTTTCTTTTGAAGCTACCGCATCCGCATTGCTTAAACGAATCAATAAATCTTCTTTCATATCAGAGTTCCTTCCATTTCTTTTAAAATTACAATCATATTTTCAAACGAACAAGATTGACAAATCTTTTTAACCATCTGTTCTTCTTGCATCAACCGATAAAATAACTTTGTGATATCTTTATATCGGTTATAGTCTTCTTGACGCAAACAAATCATAAATACAATTCGAACTTCCTTATCCTCTTGATAAATAGGATTTTCAAGTATACTTACCGAAATCACATTTTCCTTTGAACACAATTGAATCGGATGTGGTATCGCCACTCCATTAAAGAAAATTGTGCTCATATAAGATTCTCGCTCTAATACATTTTGCGTAAAGTCCAAATCTGCCATTCCATTTTGCTGGAGCTCATTTGCCATCTTAATAATTAAAGAACGATAATCCTTTTCCTTTACGATTTTGAAATAGTTTTTATTAAATAATCGATCCAAATCGTTAGTCTTATCCAATAAAGATAATTGATCAATATGATCGTATTCTAAGAATTTTTGAATTTTCAGCAAATCTTCCTTATCCAACAACTCATGAATTTGAATAATGGGAACATTAAATTCTTTTTCTAACGGCATAATTGTAAAAATAATATCCGGCTTAAATTCTTCTAAATTTTGTAAATCTAAGAAGCTAAACGTTTCCACTTCTTCCTTTGAAAACACCGATTCCAACTGTAACTTCAATAAATAAGCCACACCTGCACCTGACGAACATACAATTGCCACTCGATGGAATCGAGAAAGTTTTTCTTTCTTTTCCTTTTCCATATGTCCTGCAAAATGAATTGCAATAAAAGCTGCCTCATCTTCAGTGACAGTCACATTGTATTTTTCTTTCAACATATTACTAAATAAAATCGCAATATTGAAAATCATCGCATGTCGAATACAAATCTCATTTAACATTGTATTTTTATACGAAATTTTTTGATAAAAACGACTAATTAACAAAGATACATGTTCTAACAATCTTTGTTTGAACAATTGATCTTCTTTAAATTTCGTATCATATATGTCATCCACTTGTTCTAAAAATTCATCAATATCCACTTCTAATCTTCCATCAAAATGAACACCAGGACTTTTCATTCGAATATTCTTTCGTAAAACAGCGTCTAGCTCGATTAGATTTTTTTCATCGATTGAAACTTGAATTTTATTTTCAATCCAATCTTTAATATTCCAAGCCATTCTTGAAACCGGATCTTCCAAATTCCATTTTCCTTGATACGATTCATGATCGGTTAATTTTGCATATACAATCAATGCTTGAATCCAAATATATACATTTTTCAATTCACTATAGTTAATATTTTGTTGTTCTTGATTGCACTGTTGAATCAAAATATTATAAACATCATTATCTTTTAAATATTTTTTAAATGTTTCTACAATAATAATATTTTTATTAAAATATAAATCCACAAGCATGTCTTTATATGCTGGTGTTTCTTTGTTTACTCGAATTCCATAATGACTTTTCTTTTCAATTTGTACTTTATATCGTTTAGCTAAATCTTCGATTTCTTTCATATTATTTTTTACAGATGTTTTACTGATTTGAAAATAAACAGATATATAATCCATAGAAATATAATCTTTATGAATTGCAATATAAGCCAATATATTTTCTACACGATTGGTTGTCCCAAAAGTATTTTCTTCTTCTAATTTTTCAATAAACTCTTCAAACAAATCTTGATTTGTCACTTCTAGTAAATATCCTACACCACGTTGTTGTCGCAATTGATAGCCTTTTCTGGGTGCCATTGTTAATAAATATGAAATATCATTTTGAATCGTCCGTTTTGATACTTGATATTTATCAACAAAATACTGCAAATTTATATAATTTTCAGCTTCCATAAAATCTTTTAAAATTGAATATATCCTCATAAAATTTCCTCCTTTCTATTGCAAATGAGTTGTATCCCCTTACATTACGGTTTCATTATACCTAGAGGTGATTTATTTTAAAATGACATAAATTTCACATTAATATGCAACAAATGGTGCATCCTAATATGAAATTCTTCCCATGTTCTATTTCAACATTCTTAAATATAATAACTTTGCAAAACAAAAATGAATTATGGAAACGTTTTGTAAAAAATTTCGATGAATGAGAATGCATAAATGTTTTTAATAATCTATGAACTTCTCCTTAATACTTAGATTATTTTCTGGCCCACACAGTCGATTCATTAATTCATTCGTATAGCCTAAATACGAATTTCCAACTGTAAAATAAATTCTCCAACCTTTCATTTAATCGACTATACAATTTAAATAATAATAAAAACACATTCATCGAAAATGAAAAAAAGAGACATTCTCTCTTTTTTTTTTGCAAAAAAATCAAAATAAAAAAAAGCAGCCTTCTGCTGCTTTACTAATACCCAATAGATACGTTATAGAATACTCCACCCAATTCTGGAATGGTCTTCAAATGATCTTTAACTTTTCTTAAAGTGGCCTTTTCATTATCAGATTCACAAGAAAACACCATATTCAATCCGTTCTTTCCTTCATATGTAAGCTTTACTTCTTCCATATTCAATAATGAATCTTTGATCAAATCTACCTTCATGACTGAACCTACTAAAATTTTCATATTATGATTCCTCCTAAATCCAGTATAACTAAACCTTACCTAGAAGATAATATCAAAAATTTCATATTAGAATGAAAACTCTACTTCTTTCCAGCCTGAATTTGTCAAAATCATATGTGAAGTAAAACCTGCCTCTTGCGCAAGACAATATGCCAAATCATAAGCACAATCTAAATATTCTTGATTATGACAATCACTATTGATACAAATTTTACCTCCACAATCATGAATATACTTCAATAAAGTAATATGCGGATATGGCAGCGTACGATACCCTCGAGCTATCGCTCCCGTATTCACTTCAAAAATTTTATTGGCCGCAACCAATACATCAATACAATGATATGCATACACTAAATATTGAGTATTTTCAAACAAACATAAATCCTCTTCTTCGTTAAATTTCATTATCAAATCCAAATGGCCAATGATATCCACTTCATCTCGGTTGGCATATTCTTCAACTTTTTCATAATACGCTTTCGCGTACGCTAAAAAATCGTTTTCATAATACCGTTCGATTTCTTCTCTTTGAATTTGTTTTGACTCATCAATAGAGCATTTTAAATGATGCACACTTCCAATCACAAAATCATACTCCGCCTTCGAATATTTTTTGCCATTCAATTCTTCTTCCACACCTAAAAAAATAGAAATCTGGCCTTTATATTTTTCCTTTGCCACAAGAACATCTCTTCTATACAAGCGCTCTCGATCTGCATCCATTGTGAAAGCATCCGGGCCATAATATCCATGTCCAGAAAAGCCCAACGTAGAAAACCCTCGATTGATTGCCATATGCACCATTTCATCCACCGTATTCTTTCCATCACAATACAATGTATGCGAATGCAAATTTTGTTTTTGAACCATCCAATCACACCAACCCATCTCTTATTTTTTTAAACGCTTAACAAACCCACACCTCTGACATAAAGCTTCACAAGGCTTTCGATCTTGAAAAGACTTTCTCAATCGTTGTGCCCTAGAACTAAGAAGAATTGTTTCCAATTCGTCCTCAAAAACATTTCCCAAACGAATAACACCCTCACCATCCAAACAACAAGGAACTACCGTACCATCACTCAAAATCGCAATATGCGTCTTTAACGCAAAACAATACCCCTCACGATTTAAAATAGGATTGTTTAAATCCGGCCAAACAAATTCATTTTCCTTATCTAAATAAATGCGATCTGTAATCTGTACATGATGGTTCTCCATCATCAATCGAACCAAATCTTCATTCAAATGATAATACGACCGCAACCCTTCCATGATTTTACGAGCCTGTGCATTCATTTCAAAACCATCCAACGTCCAAATCCGATACATCACATATACATGCTCTAACTGGTCCACACTTGAAAAAACTTGATACAAATAATCTTCTTGATGATGCTCACAATGCAAAGATACATTCAACTTTTTAACACATTCGTGCCTCTTTAAAATATCCACTCTCTCTTTCAATAACGTTCCATTCGTTGTAATATTCACACGCATTCCATATACATCACAAATAGAAAGCAAAGCATCCAAATTCGGATGCAACAAAGGTTCGCCCTTCACATGTAAATAAATAACGTGAGAATATTCTTTTACCTGCTCAATCACACGCTCGAATTCACTCACCGACATCGAATGCATCGCCCGCTTTGTTTTCGAACAAAACGAACAACTCAAATTACAAGCATTCGTAATCTCTATATATACTTTTCTAAATTTCATACAATCCCCACAAATTCTTCAATCGCATTCATCAACTTCTTTAACTTTCCATCAAAATCCGTCGAATTATCAAAATAGAAACAATGCGAATGTTCTTTCCAAGCTTGGATCGTCAAATCATCCAACTCTCTGGCCAGTTCTAAACCTTCACTACGCGCTTCATTCGTACAATGGGAATAACACTCTTCTTTTCCTTTGGCCGTAGTCTCCAATAAGAAAACTGCATCATATCGATCCAACCAAACTTTCTCACACGTCCCATATCGATCTAACATCGTATTAAAATCATTCAATGTCATGTACGCCTTAGCATCCATTAATCCTCGATCACATACAATCAATACCGGCTTTTTCATCGATTTTGCCATGTCATCAAAAATATCTTCCTTCGTCAACTGCAATTGTGTTTGATAACTCTGATATTCCAACAAAGATGTGCAAGACCAAGGAGCAATACCTCCCAAAATCAATTCCGTTGCACTTTCTGAAACTAACAAAACATTCCAACCCTTTTCCGTAAATTTTTGTTGAATATGTTGTAATGCACAAGATTTTCCTGCACACGGTCCTCCAGAAATGACTATTTTAACAATTTGATTCATGTTTCTTCTCCTTCACTCCGTCAAAATAGTGAACTAAAAATATATAAAAATCTTCAACCATCGAGTTTTCATTCACCATATGAATTTGAAAATGTCGATGAAACTTCTCTTCATGTAACGACAACAACACAACTCCCTCACCCGCATCTTGCCACGTATACTCCGGCCAAAAACCAATTCCCATTCCAGCCTCAATCAAATTTCGCACAGAAGTCGGATTGTCACTTTCAAAAATAACCTTAGGCATAAATCCTTCCTCTAAACAAAATTGATCACAAAGATTTCTAAATTTACGATGCCCTGCTAAACAAATAAAACCTTCTTCTCGAACATCTTTTAAACAAAAATCTTCCTTATCCACATACTTGTAATGCTTAGGAACAGCTAATAAAATATTTTCTTTAAAAAAATACGAATGAGACGATGATCCTTGCCTCTTTCCATCCATCATCGTATCAATACGAATATCACAATTTTGATCCTTCTCATTTTGAACAATCGAAAAATTTACCATTGGAAATTCCTTCTTATATGCAATGATTGCATCCGTTACCAAACGAGACGCCGCTAACACATTCAAACGAATCGTCCGACTCTTTTCTTCTTCCACCTCATGTACCAAATTAGGAATATCTTCTATCTTTTTCATCGGCTCATCTAAATATTCATACAAAAGTTTTCCCATCTCTGTCAGCTCAATATTTCGACCTTTTTTTTGAATCAAAACAACCCCCAACTCTTCCTCCAATCGATGAATCGATTTCGTAATCGAAGGCTGAGCCACATGCATATGTTTAGACGCCAAAGTAATATGTTGGAGTTTAGCAACCTCCATAAAATATTTCAATTGTGCAAATTCCATACTTCCTCCATTTATGCCTTTTAGTTATGAATTTCATCCTTAATAACTATTATAGATTATAAATCATCTATGATATACTAAAAAACGGAAAATTTAGGAGGAACTATATGAACAAAGACTTAACAGTAGGAAAACCTGCCACCGTATTATGGAAATATTCACTCCCATTATTTGGAAGTATCCTATTCCAACAACTCTACAACATTGCCGACAGCTTCGTTGCCGGAAGATTTATCGGAACTTCCGCCCTAGCAGCCGTTGGTAACTCATACGAAATCACCCTCATCTATATCGCATTCGCTTTCGGATGCAATATTGGAACATCCGTTGTCGTTGCTCACCATTTTGGATCTAAACAATATGGAAAGCTAAAAACAACCATATCCACATCCTTTATCTCTAGTTTGGTTATTGGTGCCATCCTAACCATTCTCGGATTTTTTGGTGCTGGCTTTCTCTTACAAATGATTCAAACCCCCATCGACATCTTTCAAGATTCCCTACTCTACTTACAAATCTATTTAGGAGGGTTCTTATTTTTGCTTCTCTATAATATTTCAACCGGAATCTTCGGAGCCTTAGGCGATTCTAAAACTCCCTTTTACTTCTTAATGTTTTCAAGTGTAAGCAATATCTTTGTCGACATTCTCTTCGTGACAACCTTTCACATGGGAATTGCCGGCGTAGCTTGGGCAACCTTCCTGTGCCAAGGAATTGCAGCCATATTGGCCTGTTTTGTCGTACTCAAACGACTTAAAAAATTACCCCATGAAGAAAACGTTCCTCTATTCACTTGGAATAGCTTATCTGAACTATCAAAAATTGCTATACCTAGCATTCTCCAACAAGGATTTATATCCATTGGAAACATTATGATCCAAAGCATGATCAATACCTTTGGAACTGCCGCAATTGGAGGATATAGTGCCGCCATTAAACTAAACAACATGACCATCACATCCATTACCGCTTTAGGAAATGGAATGTCCAACTATACTGCTCAAAATGCAGGAGCTAAACTTCCCAAACGAATTCAATCTGGATTTACTGCCGGCTTTAAATTAGCCGCCATCATCGCTTTACTCTTTGCCTCTCTATATTGGTTTGGAGGCGAATTCTTCGTACGCATGTTCATCTCCGATGGAAACATAGACGCCATCCATACCGGTGTAACCTTCTTAAGAATTGTATCTCCATTCTACATTGTCGTAGCCGCTAAATTAATTGCCGATGGAATCTTACGAGGAGTCAACCGCATGAAATTATTTATGTGTGCTACTCTAGTCGATTTAGTCGTACGTGTAGCCTTTGCAGCCATATTCGCCTTTTTCTTCCATTTAGGCATCCATGGAATCTGGTTATCTTGGCCCGTAGGATGGTTGATTGGAACTCTATTATCCATTTATTTCTACCATCGAGTCAAAACTCAAAACTTTGGAATTTGTTAAAGAAAACACAGCCAACCAAGCTGTGTTTTTTCTTATAATTCATCCACTAATTCTGAAAGATCTTTACGTTTAAAATGCAATCCAGCAGGTTTTGCACTTTCATCTGCATACCCAACAGGAAACATCGCAATTAGATCATAGTTTGCACATTTTGGAAACAATTCTTTAAATTTAGGTGCATCAAAATGTCCTACCCAAGTAGTAGACAATCCCAAATCTTCGATTTCCATCATCATATGTGTTGCGACAATCGCAGCATCGACATCTGCAAAATTTCTTTGATCATATTTACGTGTCCAAGCCAATTGTGCATCCGCTCCTATCACAAAGAATAATGGAGCATTGAATGTCATTGTTGTTGTTTCCTTAATCTTTTCAATATCTTCTGGTTTAGATGTTACCCAAATATGGAACGGTTGTTTATTCACGGCTGTTGGTGCCCATTTGGCAGCTTCTAAAATTCTTTCAATTTTTTCTTGTTCCACTTTTTTATCTGACATAGCGCGGCAAGAATAACGTTCTTTTGATAATGTTAAAAAATCCATGTTTTTTCCTCCTTAAATAACTACGATTCCTAGTCCACAAAGTATAACACAAATCACAAACAATACGACAATCAACAATACGGGAGACATTCCTTTTTTCAACGCTTTTGAAGAAATGAAAAATAATATCAATCCGAAAAGGCCAGGAAATATATCTACATGAATGGGCATATTTACAAAACGCTGTACTAAAATCCCAATCACAAACATTCCTAACATAGAAGCTGCCAACGATACTTTCTTTAAAAAACCATCCGACAACTCATCCACAAAGGCAACACCCTTTTGATATCCCATCTCTTGCATACTCCATAAAAAAACAATACGAATAATGTTCCAAGCCAAAAAGAATAAAATCGGACCCCATACATTTTTAGCCAAAGCTAAAGCCGCACATACAGCTGCTAAAATTGGACGAAGAGTAAACCAGAATACGGGATCTCCCACTCCGGCTAAAGGACCCATCAAACCAACTTTCATATCTTGAATGCTTTGATCTGAAATCTCTTCTCCATTTGCTTTTCTCTCTTCTAAAGAAAGAATAATCCCCATAATAGGTGCTGACACATACGGATGTGTATTATAAAAAGCTAAATGACGTTGAATCGCCAATTGATAGTCGTCTTGATTCGGATACAATTCTTTTAAAGCTGGTTGGATAGCATAACACCAACCTCCATTTTGCATTCGTTCAAAATTCCATGATCCTTGTAAAAATTGATGACGAAAACATACACTCCATCGCTTTGCATAACTTAACTTCTTCATATGTTGACACCCCTATTCATAATCATCAATAATATCCCCTAAAGGATCTTTACTTTCCATTGTTTTTTCTTTCGTATTCATCATTGTCATCCACATAAGTGCAAAACCAATCAAACAAAGAAGAATCATTGGAATATCTGTTACAGCAAATGCAAATCCCAAAAGAAAGAAAGGCCATGTCTCTTTTGAAGACAATACATTCGCAACAATCGCAAAACCAACAACACAAACCACACCCGAACCAATCACAAATCCTTGAAACATCCAAGTCGGAATCATCTCTAACATCGAACAAATCAAAGAGGAAGGAATCAAAACTAAAACCAACGTCGGCAAAAGTACACGCAAACCTTGCATACAAATCCCAATGATATGATATTTAGAAACAGAATACGTTTCATCCATTTTATGAACGAGCTTCACTGCCAAATTTCGACACATTTTCGTTAAAGAAAGCCCAATCAAAGACAAAGGAATCGCAATCGCTATACTAAAAGCAATCACATACGAAGTCGGAGTACTTCCTTGCAATCCATGCACCATTAAGATTGAAGAAATAATTGAAGCCAAACACACATCCGGTGCCACACTTGCTCCCACATTTGCCCATCCAAGTGCAATCAATTGTAACGAACCTCCCAAAACAATTCCTTCTTCTAAATGTCCTGTCACAAACCCAATCAACGTACAAGAAATCAAAGGTTGATGAAATTCAAACTCATCCAAAATTCCTTCTACTCCCGCAATAAATGATACGAGCAATATAAGTACAATTGAAATTCCGCTCATATTATCTTTCCCCTTTCAAAATTGATTTTGCCTTCCTAAGCAAACCATCCACATTCTCTTTACTATCGCTTGGCACTTTACGTACATCAATCTCTACATACCGTTTTAATTCTTCTAAATTTTCAACATCTTTCTCATCCATTGAAATAGCCGTATTCACAACCACTTTTCCTGAAGCATGCGCAATCGATCCCAAATTAATCGAAGAAAGAAAGACTCCCTCTTTTACAATCTTCAAAGCATCCTCAATATTTTCAAACAACAGTAAAACTTTCATATTTCCAAATCGATCATCCGTAGATAATTCCACCAATTTCTTTAAAGGAATCACATGTGCCTTCACTCCAGCCGGAGAAGCTTGAATGATCATTTTTTTACGAACCGGATCATGACTGACCGAATCACTTACCACAATAATTCGATCGGGATTGTATGACTTAGTCCAACCCGTTGCCACTTGACCATGTAGTAGACGTGAATCAATACGCGCCAGAACAAATTTCATACATCCTTTTTCAATTTTCGATGAAACTTCTTCTTTTTTCACTTGCGGAAATGGCTGAATGCTCGATATCGATACAACATGCTCCATCAATTGTTGAGCAGAATCCATCGATTCTTTCATCATACAAGCTTCCAACACCATCGGTAAATTCATCCCACTTAACATTCGATATGAAGGATGTTCTTCTACAAATTTAGACAACTGATTAAAAGGAGTCCCGCCCCATATATCCACAAAAAATAATACTTCTTTTTCATCCACACACAATTTTTTGGCTTGGTTATATACAAAGTCAACCTCTTCTTCTGGCATGAAAGAAATAACATCCAACGTTGGCTGTTCTCCTACAATCATTTCTAACGTCATTTTCAAGCCTTCAGCTAACTGGCCATGACTGGCCAAAATTATTTTAACCATTTAACATCCTTCTTTCTCATCGATACAAACGAGCAATTGCCTTAGAAAGACTTGGTACCATTTGATTTTTCCTCGATAAAATATTTTTATGGAAACTATGCATATCTCCTACTTCATTAGGAAACGCTTCCCACACTATTTCAGCATTTTTTCCAGTTGCAAAGAAAATCGAACCATTTTCCAATAAACTTGTACAAGCAATCATATGTACATCCACTGGATTCGAAAGTACTTCTTGTTCCAATTGTTTTTGAAGCTCCTCTTCTATCTCATGCACTTGTGAAATCGAAGACACAATCACTTGTCCAATTCGAATTCGAATACCATCCATTTCAAATTGTTTCACATCTTGCTTTAACAAATCATGAATACTCTTTTGTGAAATATTCGAACTCACATGAAACATCTCCATAGCAAACGTATCCAAATCCACTTCGGCAATCTTAGCCAATCCCATCGCCATTTCCACATCTCTAGGTGTTGTGGTTGGCGAACGAAATTTCAACGTATCTGAAAGAATGGCTCCTAGTAAAATTCCTGCCAAATTTTTTCCAATCTTTACTCTATTTTCTCGATACATCGAAGTGATAATAGATGCCGTACTTCCAATAATTTCATTTCGAAATAAAATCGGATGCGAAGTAATAATGTCGCACACTCGATGGTGGTCGATCACTTCTAATAAATTGGCATGTTCTATGCCTTTAACCGATTGAGAATATTCATTATGATCCACTAAAATTATATTTTTAGGTTCTACATTCATAATATGATAGCGAGAAATATATCCTAATAAACAAGTATTATTGTCTAGTACCGGATAGCTTCGATACCTTGTCTTTAACATTTTCTTTTCTACATCTTCTACAAATTCATTTTGATTAAAAGTAACAATATTTTTTTTCATCAATACATTTACAGTCGGTGAAAAATATAAATACCGCGACGTATTCATCGATCCATGTCCACTTAAAATAATCGTACAATGGTATTGTTTGGCCATCTGGATGACTTCTTCTTCAATATGATTTGTCCAAACAACAATTAAGATGGCGGCACCTTTTTGTATAGCACACAATTGAGCTTGGGTATCGTTTCCTAAAATGACTAAACGATCTTGAATTTCATAATTTTTCAATCGCTCTTTTGCCATCGCGATAATGCTCACTTTCCCATTAAAATGCATCGATGGCGCTTCATATACCATCGATCCTTCAATCGTTTTACAAATATTTTGAGCAGATGTTTCTTTTAATAAATCAATGCCAACGGCCGTATCTCCTAATCCAATATCGGCTATATCACTTTTACTAATTAAACCTTGGATTTGATTTTTATGATTGACGACAGCTAATGTTGGACAATTCTTTTCTTTCATAAGCTGAAGGGCTTCATAGATGGTTGTCGTTTCTAAAATAGAAAGGGGCGGATCCATCGATAGATCCGCTAATTCTGGTCGAGCATCTTCAAAAAGCATCGGTTCATCAAATCCAAAGCGTTTTAATACATATTGAGTCTCTGGATTTAATGTCCCTAACCGACAAGGAATGGCTCGAATTCCAAAATGTTGTTTCAAGTGCGCATACGCAATAGCAGAAACAACCGAATCGGTGTCCGGATTTCTATGACCGGTAATATATACTGTATCCATATTTGTTTCCTCTTCTTTTCGTACTACTACTTTACCACAAAATGTAAGGCCTTACTTTTATTTCCTTTTCGAAAGTTCTATAATTTGATGGACAAAGGAGATAGAAACATGATTTATACCCTTACTTTTAACCCTTCTTTAGACTACATCATTCAAGTGGATGCTTTTCAAACAGGCAAAATCAATCAAACTACATTCGAAAAAATATTACCCGGTGGAAAAGGAATCAATGTTTCCATTGTACTTGCTAATTTAGGCCATGAAAGTTGCGCCTATGGATTTTTAGCAGGGTTTACCGGACAAGAAATTGAACGTCGCCTACAACAATTCGGTTGCCAAAGTCAATTCATTCACGTTCAAAAAGGACTTTCTCGCATCAATGTAAAAATGAAATCCATTGAAGAAACAGAAATCAATGGAATGGGCCCTTGCATACAAGCAGAAGACATTCAAACTTTATTTTCTTATTTGGACAGCTTACAAACAGAAGACATGCTTGTGATTTCAGGAAGCATTCCTAAAACACTTCCTTCAAATATGTATGAGCAAATTATGAAGCATATCCAAAACAAAAACATCCACATCATCGTGGATGCCACAAAAGATTTATTGTTAAACGTATTACCCTATCATCCGTTTTTAATTAAACCCAATCATTTAGAATTGCAAGATTTGTTTCATGTACAAATCCAGACTCAAGAAGATATTCTTTTCTATGCTAAAAAACTTCAAGATATGGGAGCTCAAAATGTTTTGATTTCAATGGCCGAGCAAGGTGCTCTTTTACTAGACAGTCAACAAAATGTATATAAAAGTCTAGCTCCACAAGGAACGGTTGTCAATTCCGTGGGAGCTGGTGATTCGATGATTGCTGGTTTTATTGCTGGATATATAGAATCCAATCATGATTTACAATATGCTTTCAAAAAGAGTGTATGTACAGGAAGTGCGAGTGCTTTTTCAGAAAATCTAGCAACCAAAGAAGAAGTAGAGGCTCTTTATTCGACTTGGATGGAATAGATTGTATCCATATGAATTTTTCGATTATCCATTAAATAGATGAGTAGATTGAAATAATCTACTTTTTTTATGTGTCCTTCTATTGGAATGTAATGCCCATCTTGAAAACATTCCATTTTCACAACATCATTTTTTTGAAGTCGACAAAAAACATCATTAAGTTCTTCTTGTTGTTCTTGGCTCAATTGTCGTTTGGGTTCTTTATATTCGCAAGCTTGTGCAATACTTTCTTCATATCCTTTTAATGCAGCAAAAGGTATGAATTGTACTGCTCTTTTCTCTAGTGTAGATGGTTTGTATTTGGATTTTGGTCTAGGGATATAACTCATGCGCGATGTCCTCCTATTTGTTGATTTCTTTCTTTTGTAGTCGCTTCTTGTAACGTGTTCATTCCTCGCAAAATGGAATTCTTTCCATATTTTTGTTGAATATTTAAAAATACTTGTTGCATCGTAGATTCTTTTTCTCTTTCTATTTGTTTTTGTTGGTGGGATTTTTCCAATTGTTCTATATCATCAAATAAGGAATATTGTTCTATTTTTATTTGTTTCTTTTTCCCTTTTCGTTGAACTTTATTGGAGGTTATATTCACTTTTCGAATGTACATATAAGGAATGACAATGCGATCGTATACATCCAATATTGCTTTCCTTAATTGTATCGACGATTGACTCCAATCCTTTAAATGAATCACACCTCTTGCATGTTTAGGAATCAAACGTCCATACGAATCCTCTTTGATTTCTCCTTGATAAAGATTTTTAATCCGTTCGTCCTTCAAATTACAAACATCATAACCTATGACTAGAGTCAGCTCATTCGTTTCATATCCTTTTTGAAGCAATTCTAAACAAAGTTGATCTGCCATTTCCTTCACGATGATTCTACCTTTTTGAAACGAATAGGGCTCATGTAACACTTGCGAAGAACAAATACTTTTTTGTTCAGGACGATATGCTTTAATTGCTTTCATTGTACAGGGCTCATACCCAAACGCATGATCAATTAAATACTCTGCTTGAATTCCAAATAACCGATAGAAAAAATCTTCATCTTGTATAGCTTTAAGGGCAATATCTTCCATTGTGTGTATGCCATACATTTCTAATTTTCGTGCATATCCTTTTCCTACGCGCCAAAAGTCAGTGATTGGTCGATGATTCCAAAGTTGTTCTTGGTATTGTTGTTGTGTCAATGTCGCAATTCGTACTCCGTTTTCATCAGGTTTTTGATGCTTGGCTACGATATCCATAGCCACTTTACATAAATATAAATTTGAACCAATGCCGGCTGTTGCAGTAATGCCTGTTGTCTTATATACATCTTGTATAAGCATGCGAACGAAGGATTCTGCATCCATATTGTATAGTTGAATGTAACTTGTAATATCGATGAATACTTCATCAATCGAATACACATGAATGTCTTGAGCGGATACATATTTTGTATAAATTTTAAAAATGTCTGTACTATATTTCATGTATAGGGCCATTTGTGGAGTAGCAATGATATAGTCTAATTTTGCATTCCGATTTTCTTTTAATTCTGAATCAAATATTGATGTAGTTGCAAAAGGTTGATAACCATTATTTTTATACCGTTGTTGATTGATTTCTTTTACTTTTTGAATGACTTCAAACAATCGAGGCCGACCACCAATGCCATAAGCTTTTAAAGAGGGCGTAATGGCAAGACAGATGGTTTTTTCACTATGCTCAATATCAGCAACGACAAGATTTGTATGAAGTGGATCTAGATTTCGTTCAATGCACTCGACGGATGCATAAAAGGATTTTAGGTCGATGGCTGCATATATTTTCATGCTTGTATTGTATCGTTTTAATATCCACTTTTTATGTCTATTTTCAACATAAAAAATAAATTGACAAACATCCTATCATACGATAATATCCAGAATTACAGGAGGATATAAGGAATGGAAAATAAGATTGTGCATGGTGTTATTTGGAAACAGCTTTTACTGTTTTTCTTTCCCATCTGGTTTGGAACATTTTTTCAACAATTATACAATACGGCCGATGCGATCATTGTTGGAAACTTTGTTGGAAAAGAAGCGTTAGCCGCTGTAGGTGCAACGGCTGTCATACTGAATTTATTGGTTGGATTTTTTGTGGGAATTTCAAGCGGTTCAAGTGTGATCATTAGTCAATGTTATGGGTCCCATGATTATCAAGGCGTTCAAGATACGGTTCATACGACGATGGCTGTTTCTTTTTTGGGTGGTGCCATTCTTACTATTTTAGGTATTCTTTCTACGGAGGTTTGTTTGCATTGGATTCAGATTCCAGCAGATATTTTTTATGAATCCAAAATCTATTTAATGGTTTGTTTTTTAGGGATGATTCCGGTTTTTGTGTATAATATGGGAACAGGAATTTTACGTGCCATTGGGGATTCTAAACGGCCTTTATATTTTTTAATTGTCGCAAGTATCACAAATATCATTTTGGATGTTGTATTTGTTGTATATATGAAATTAGGTGTATTGGGTGTTGGTTTAGGTACAATTATTAGTCAATTCGTTTCAGCTATTTTAACTTTGATTTGTTTATTAACAACAGAAGAAATTTATCGTTTTGAGTGGAAAAAGATGAAATTTCATTGGCCAATTCTTAAACAAGTCGTTCATATTGGTTTACCAGCGGGTTTGCAATCGGTGATGTATTCTTTATCAAACATTGTAGTTCAAACGAGCATCAATGGTTTTGGTACAGATATTGTAGCGGCGTATACGGCTTATTCTAAGATTGATACGATTTTCTGGATGACGATGAACTCCTTTGGTTTGGCCATCACAACGTTTGTCGGTCAAAACTTTGGAGCTCGTAAATACGATCGTGTCAAAAAGGGAATTTGGCAATGTACAGGTTTGGCCTTTTTTACAACTGGCTTGATGTTATGTATCATTCTTCCTTTTGGAACATACTTTTATCGAATTTTTATCCAAGATGAATATGTTATTCAAGTCGGATTGGATATTTTACATTTCTTAGGTCCGATTTGGCCAACTTATATTTTGATTGAAATTCTAAGTGGTGGAATTCGTGGTACAGGAGATTCTATCCTTCCAACCATTTTAGTTTGTACAGGTGTTTGTGTATTGCGTGTTGTTTGGATTTTGGGTGTGGCCAATCCATTCTGGAATACGTTAAAGGGTGTTCTAATGTGTTATCCAATCAGTTGGACTTTAACAAGTATTTTATTCTTACTTTACTTCCTTCATGGTGGTTGGTTAAAACGTAGAATTCGAATTTGTCATGAAAAATAAGGAGAAGTTAATTATGAAAACAATGATCATTACTGGAGCCAATGGATATATTGCTTCGTTAGTAAAAAGTAAAATGCAGTCTACATTTCATATTATTCCTATGTCTAGAAAAGAGGCTGATTTTTCCCATCCAGATGCAGTTGAAGCTTGGTTGAAAAATCAAGAATTTGATTATATTTTTCATACAGCAGCGATAGCACAAACACTAGATTGTGAAAATCAACCAGAACTCACATATCGTGTAAATGTAGAAAGTACAAAACGAATTGTCGACTTATGCAAAGAAAAAAAGGCTCGTCTAATTTTTTGTAGTACGGAACAATGTTTTAATGGAAAAACAAATGCGGGACCATTTCTAGAAGAGGAGCCTACGTGTGCTATCACAAAATATGGACAGCATAAGATAGAATGTGAACAATATATTCAAAATCAATTAGATGATTATTTGATTTTGCGTTTTTCATGGATGTTAGGTTTATCTTATCCGCATGTAAAGGCGAGTCCTAATATTATCCAAAATGTTATGAAAGCCATGTTGTATCATACGCCGACTTTATTTACAGTGAATGAAATTCGAGGGATGACGTATGCGAAAAAATTGGCGGATCAATTTGATCAAATTATAAAACTTCCTTCAGGGACTTATCATATCTCAAACGTAAATACACACAATACGTATGAATCAGCTAAAATCGTAGCTGAAAAGCTTGGGTTTTCCAAAGAACAAATCAATTCCTATATTCTTCCTAATCATGAAAAATATAAAGATCGTTTTAGAGATTATCGTCTTTCCAATCAAAAGATTGAGCAATACGGAATTCACTTTGATACATTTGAAGAAAATGTAGAAGAGTGTTTAGCTGATTTTCAATGGATACAAAAAAAATAGTCAAATCGACTATTTTTTCTTTTTCAATAGATTTTTGAATCCTC
>SAMEA104404106__coassemble_528_pt1 | contig 38717 bp, 40 predicted proteins | sample SAMEA104404106__metabat2_low_PE_012 | metagenome-assembled genome bin SAMEA104404106 (sample SAMEA104404106) | Balaenoptera acutorostrata | reverse complement strand
TATAATAAGGATGAAAAGAGGTGTTCGAAATGAAACATATTTTATCCCTACTCATTATCCCATTCTTACTTTCCGGATGTGTAGTCAACATCAAAATTGAATCCGATGACAAACCAGAAAAGAAAGATCCGATTGTAGAAAAGATTGATGACAGCGATCCAATCATACAAGACTTACAATCTAGAAACTTTATCATCGAATCCGATCCAGACGATGACGAAATCGACCTAACAACCGTCACATCTTGGTATGAAGCTGAATTAGAACATCAAGAAGAATATACAATCATTACATTTAAAACAGCAGAACAAGCAAAAATAGGCTTTGAAAACTTAAAAGCCCATGAACAATTAAAATCCGATGATATTCTTTCTGAACAAGATGGAATTTTCATTCAAGAAGATACAGACGGAAGCATTGAAGCCATGATCCTACATGATAATCAAGTCATCAATGCCGAACGTGAAGATGGAAATCTAGACCTCATCCTTCAACAATTTGAAAAATGGAATTTAAAATAGAGCGATTCAATGTCGCTCTATTGTTTTAAACTCATGCTCAATCTTTCCATCCTCATAAATAGTCAACACACAATATGTCCCCAACCCTTGCTCATACATATCATACTCTCTTGTTCGACCAAGACTTCCCGGATTGATAATAATCCGGTTTTCTTTTTCCACATACGCCCTACGATGCGTATGCCCCATCAATAAAACATCCACATTTTCCATCTTCATAAATTCAATCATTTCATTATATGTGTTATATACCCAAACCATATTTTCCCCATGAAGCATTCGAATATTTTTATTGAAAATCGTAAAATTTCTAGACTTAGGAAACGGATAATAATCATTATTTCCCCGTACACTACACCACCTTTTCAAAAAAGATTCTGTAGGATTTTCAATACAAAAATTATCTCCCAAATCCAAATAATAATCCGCATTCGGCTCTTGTTCTAAAACTTGATCAAACCCTTCAATATAATTATGCGCATCACTTACAATAACCAATCTACACTTTTCCATAAGCACCTCTTCATTTTCATTTATTATACCATCCATATATGGTATATTTAATACATATAAAAACAGAAAGAAGGACGACCCATGAATTATGGAAACATCAAAAAATTCGACATTGCCGATGGTGAAGGTGTTCGAGTTACCTTATTCGTCTCCGGATGTACAAACAAATGTCCAGGCTGCTTCCAACCAGAAACTTGGGACTTCCAATATGGACAACCCTACACAGAACAAACTGAAGCAGAAGTCTTAGAAGCTCTCGAAAAAGAATACATTCAAGGACTTACACTACTTGGAGGAGAACCCTTCGAAATCGCAAACCAAAAAGTTCTCGTAAACTTAGTCAAAAAAGTAAAAGAACTCTATCCAAATAAAGACATATGGTGCTATACCGGATTCGTATTAGACAAAGATCTAATTCCCGGAGGAAAACGTCACTGTGAAATTACCGACGAATTCTTATCTTACATCGACATTCTCGTCGACGGACCTTTCATCCAAGAACGAAAGAATTTATCTTTAAAATTTAGAGGAAGCGAAAACCAACGCGTCATCGACCTAAAAAAATCCAAACAATTGAATGCGATTATTCGATACATTGAATAGCAAAAAAGGAGAAACAAACGTTTCTCCTTTTTCATTGACACATACTAACCTATTATAATTCAGTCTTCCATAAACCGTGCAAGTTACAGTATGCATACACAGCAACCGCCTTGTCATCTTCCACAACAAAATCAGCCACAGGAGCATCTGTTGCACTCAAAGATTTACGTTGACCACCCTTTTCAGTTTCTAAGTAAATCCATTCAATTAAGTGAGGTTCGCTCATAGGGTGAGCAACAGAACCAACCTCAACATGCACTTTATTTCCATCAACAGAAACAACAGGCAAATGTTTTTCGTTACTTGCTTCTACAGTATTTGGAATCAATTCAACCATAGGTTCTCCACAACAGAATACAGGAACACCCGCATCTTTAATTTTTCCAATAATGTTTCCACAATGTTTGCAAATATAAAATTTACTCATAATATATCCTCCATGATCCATAAGAATCTTTACAACTATAAGATACCACTAAACCCCTAAAATATCTGTAACAAAATCACAAAAAATTAAGAATTATGATGTTCTCCACACTCATTGGCATGCTCATGATTATGACATACCGAACCCGTAGAAATCAAATCACCAGCCAAGTAAGTCAACACAGCCTTACGCGCATTTCCCTGCGCACCAACAACCACTTCGACATTGCGCTCGTTGAAAATATCAACAGCACCGCCACCCATTCCACCAGAAATGATGACATTTGCCCCATGATCTGCTAAAAAGTTTGGCAAAAAGCCAGGACGATGACCCGGATTAGCCACCACATCCACACTCACAATCTCATTTCCTTCTGTTTCGAAAAAAATAAAATTCTCACAATGCCCAAAATGACGAGCCACCTCTTCTTGCATAGCTGCAACCACAATCTTCATAAACTATATCCTCCTATTTCTACTTGTCTAAAAAAACAAGCGTCCGATCAAAAATATCTCGAATAGCCCTAGCCGCCAACGAATCCAATTGAACCAAACTCAACCCTTCATTCATCGCCTCTAAAGCCCTTGAATCATAGGGAATCTGACCTACAAAAGGAACATTCTCACAACGACAATATTCAACAATCTGTTCAAAATTCTCCACACTCACATCATACTTATTCACACATACAACCACATTGACACGAATAGAACGTGCCGTATTCACCAACCGCTTCAAATCATTCAAACCAGAAACAGAAGGCTCCGCCACAATCAACACCAAATCGACACCACTCATCGAAGCAATCACCGGACATCCAATACCCGGAGACCCATCAATAATTGCCAATTCAGCATCACTATTCTCATACAACAATTGTTTAACTGCACTCACAAGCTTTCCCGAATTGCCACGTCCCATCTTTAATGTAGCACTTGAAAACACACAATCCGAAACATATAAACACTGCTGTCCAGCCACATCATCCACCATAAAAACTGCACCTACAGGACAAACAAACTCGCACACACCACAACCTTCACAAGAAAATGCATCCACCACACATTTCCCATCCACCACATCAATTGAACCAAACCGACAATGTGACAAACACTCTTGGCAACCCACACAGGCAGAACCATCAATTACCGCCTTTTTCGAACCCATAAAATCCGAAACAACCGGCCTTACATCCAATTGAGAAACCAAATGTAAATTGGGCGCATCCACATCACAATCCGCCACTGCACGAGCCTTTGACAAAAACGCAAACGAAGCCGCCACCGTCGTCTTACCCGTACCACCCTTACCACTCAACACCAATAACTTCTTCATCCCATCACCTTCTGAAGAATTCCATCAAAAATTGCTTTCATCCTATCATCTTCTTCATATGCAATCTGCGAACATGCCGTCAAAGAAGCCATTCGCCTCGAATAAGGAATCCGAGCCAACACACAAATATGATTTTCTTTACAAAAAGTTTCCAACGGCTCGTACACATCCATACACTTATTTATAATGACACAACAAGGCTTCTTCATCAAAGAAACCAACTCATACACCATCTTAAAATTATGAAACCCAAAACTCGAAGGCTCGGCCACAAGCAAACACAAATCCGCCACCTTGACACTCTCCATCACAGAACAAGCACTTCCCGGCGGACAATCAATCACAACCCGATCTTCCTTCGCCAACGATAAAGCTTTTTCAATCACAGGAATTCCCGAAACTTCACCCGGATTTAACCAACCCGAAACACAACGAACCGAATCATGAAATCCAACATCCACATGTCCAACCTCATGCTCTACTTCTCGAATCGCACCCTGCTTACAAACAAGAGAACAACCCCCACAAGAATGACAAATTTCCGGAAAAACAATCGGCCTCTTACGAAGATAAATCAACGCATGAAACGCACAAAAGTCCACACACTCCCGACATCCAACACATGCATTCTCATCAAAAGAAGGCAATAGAACATGTACAGGCATCGACTCCATCTTTTCAGGCTCTAAAAACAAATGACCATTTGGCTCTTCCACATCACAATCCACATAACAAGCCTTTTTCATAGCACAAGCTAAATTCACCGAAACAAACGTCTTACCCGTACCACCCTTACCGCTCAATACCGCAATCTTCATCGCAAACCATGGTAGCCCGCATGAAATTTCGTCAAACGATTCAGCCTACCCTCTTTCAAATATTCAATTTGCATCCTTGCATCTTCTCCCTGCGATTGAAACACCCGTATATCCGCCATTTCAAAAACCTTCGCCGCATTTTCACCACAACGAACCGTAATCAAAACATCCACATTTTGATCCACTAAAAATTGAGCCGCCAAAAGACCCGCTCCTCCTTCAGCTTGGGCTGCCACATTCTCTAACACGACAACCTTTCCATCTTCCTCAAACATAAATTGTGGAGCTCGAGCAAACGAAACACAAACCTGATCTCCATCTACTGGAATTGCGATTTTCACAAAGAATCCTCCCTTTCACACCTACAACAACATTTTTTACGATGGCACAACTCATAATGGCCACCCTCAATCTTCAATGCAGCCCCCAACACAAGCATACGCGCCACTTTCTTTCGAGCATCCGCATAAATTTGTTGAACCGTCGTACGAGATACATCCATATATTCCGCACACTCTTCTTGAGACAACCCTTCAAAATCAATCAAACGCACCGTCTCATATTCATCCACTCGTAAAATAACGCACTCTTCACACCCTACCTTTTCCGGCATGAAACTCGTATTTTCAGGCATACAACATACTTTTCGACATTTTCTAGGCCTAGGCATCCGATACCCTCCTTTATAATCGACATATGTCATTAACTACTTTCAGTATACGCTATTATTGACATATGTCAAATTCAATCAATTGACACAAACCTAGATAAAAACTATAATTTGACTATGAACAAAATATCAACCTATTTCCCCATGTGGAATAAATTAACAAACGCTCAAAAAGAAACGATAGAACGATCTTCCTTTCAAACACACATAAAAAAAGGAACCATCGTTCACGATGGAACCATGGACTGTTTAGGATTGATCCTCATTCAATCCGGCCAATTCAGAGCGTATATCATGTCTGAAGAAGGTCGAGAAATCACAATCTATCGACTGTTCGAAAATGACATCTGCCTTTTTTCAGCCTCATGCATTATGAAAAACATTCAATTTGACATTACCATTGAAGCTGAAAAAGATACGATTGCCTGGATTATTCCACCCATCGTATACAAAAATCTAATGGAAGAATCGGCCCCAATCGCCAATTATACAAACGATCTAATGAGCAATCATTTTTCCGAAGTCATGTGGCTGATTGAACAAGTATTATGGAAAAGTTTTGACCAACGCCTTGCCGGATTTTTACTCGAAGAACAAAATATCGAAGACACAAACAAATTAAAAATCACCCATGAAAAAATTGCCAATAACATGGGAACAGCTCGAGAAGTCGTCACAAGAATGTTACGCTATTTCCAAACCGAAGGATTTGTGAAACTATCTCGAGGAACCATCGAAATTCTAGATGAAAAAAAACTAGACGAACTCGCCTAGTTTTTTATTTTATTCATTTTTTCACTTTTAATTTTTAATTATTTTACCAATTTAACAATTTGGTCTTTCGGACGGAATCCAGAAGCTTGATTTACAATTTGTCCATCCTTGATCACAACCAATGTTGGAACACTCATCACTTTGAATTGAGCTGCCAATTCTGGGCTTTCATCAATATCTACTTTGCACACTTTGAAATCTGCATTTTCAGCAGCCACTTGGTCCAATACAGGCGCTAACATTTTACAAGGCCCACACCATGTCGCAAAGAAATCTACCAAAACAGGCACATTGCTTTCCATTACTTCTGATTGAAAATTGTCTTTGTTGATTTGAATTGTCATATAAGAATCCTCCTAAGATTTATATCTCTATTTACACACTTATAATAATCCAATCCAAACCTCTTTTCTGTGACAATATCACAATAAAGGAGCAATCCACTTTAATGAGCGACCCATAAACTTCATCTTCCAAGATTCATTCTGCAGACTCTGTTCACTCACTCGATGACACAACGAAAGTGTTCTTTGAAAATCACCTTCAATCTCCGCAAAACAATTCACATCATACAACAAGCAACCACATTCAAAATGATGATATAAACTTCGATAATCTAAGTTGATCGTACCTACAACCGCCTTGTCATCATCCACCGTCCAAACTTTCGCATGCACAAATCCCGGATCGTATTCATAAATTTCAACACCCGAATTCATCAAAGAAGCATAATGTGTCTTCGCCAAAGCATACGGAACCTTCTTATCAGGAATCCCCGGCAAAATCAACTGCACTTGCACACCACGCTCAGCCGCAAACTTTAAAGCCGTCTCCAACTCCCCATCCAAAATCAAATACGGCGTCATAATATGCACATACTTTTGTGCCCGATTCAACAAATCCATATACACCATTTCGCCCACTTTATATTGATCCACCGGACAATCCGCATACGGAATCACAAACCCTTTCGCCCCATCATAAATAGGAGAAAAATGATGCACATACCGATCCAACTCAATATTTTTCTCTTCCACATTCCACATCTGTAAAAACATCAAAGTAAAACTCTGAGCTGCTTGTCCACGAACCATAATCGCCGTATCTTTCCAATGACCAAATCGCTCTACCCGATTGATATATTCATCCGCCATATTAATACCACCCGTAAAAGCCACCTCATTATCAATCACCAAAATCTTACGATGATCTCGATAATTGTAATGCGTTGACAAAAACGGACGAACCGGTGCAAACATCTTACATTGAATACCCAACTCTTTCATACGCTCTGGATAATCGTGCGGCAACGTACTAAACTCACAAGTCCCATCATACATGACCCGTACTTCGACACCCTCTTTGACCTTTTCCGCCAAAATCTCCAACACTTTACCCCACATCAAACCTTCATGAATAATAAAATATTCCATAAAAATAAATGAACGAGCCTTTTTCAACTGGTTTAAAACCTCTTCAAACTTATATTCTCCCAACGAAAAATATTGCACATCACAACCGCTATACACAGGGAAACAACCTGACTTATTCAAATACCGATACAAAGAAGCCAACGCAGGATTTTGTCCTTGCAACGCTTTTAACACCTTAGGATCTTGAACAATACAATCTTCCGTCTTCTTTAAAATCACTTCATGATGCTTCTTCAACATCCGATGCCCCACATCCTTTTGGGTATATAAGAAAAACAAAGCACCAAACACCGGCAAAAATATAATCACAATCAACCATGTAATCTTCGCTGTCGGATCAATTGTACTATTCAACAAATACAAACTCATCCCTAAAGATAATAAAATCGAAACAGTCATAATATGTGGAGCATACTGATTAAATCGCCAAATCACAAGCAAAATCAACAACACTTGCAAAGCCAAAGAACATACAATAAATCCTAACCGTCCAAACACAGCTTGAACAGCTCCACGCTTTCCTTTTTGAATCAAACGGATTCCTTCATTTTTTATTCTTAACATGTATACATCATACGTATAGGAAAGAAAAAAGTCTAGATACCTAGACTCTTTTTCCCTATTCGAAACGAATTGGCGTATAACCAGCCGCCTGAACAACATCCATCAAAGCTTGATCTGCCACATCTGACTTCAATTGAATATCTACCAATCCTGTTTCAAAATTGGCCACCGCAAAATCCACCTCTGCCATTTCATTCAATGCCTTTTCCACATGAGCTTTACAATGTGGACACATCATGCCTTCAACAACCATTGTCTTTTTCATATTTTGTTTCTCCTCTTTTTCTACATATTCTTGACCATCGATAATTACCTCGATGTTTTGAACCGCATTTTGTTTTACATCTTCAACCGCCTGTACTCTAGGCTTAAACCAACGCAAACGAAGCGCATTCGTAACAACACAAACCGAACTCAACGACATTGCCGCCGAACCAATCATTGGAGAAAGAAGCAATCCCCAAATTGGATAGAATACCCCAGCCGCCACTGGAATTCCACACGCATTATAGAAGAATGCCCAAAATAAATTCATCTTCACATTGCGAATCACCGAAGCACTCAAATCGATTGCCGTATTTACATCCATCAATGAATCTTTCATCAATACGATATCCGCCGAATCCATCGCAATATCACTACCTGCACCAATCGCAATCCCAATATCCGCACGCATCAAAGCTGGCGCATCATTGATACCATCTCCAACCATCGCTACCTTATTTCCATTTTCTTGATATCGACGAACAACCGCCTCTTTTTGAGCCGGAAGCACATCCGCAATGACTTCATCCACATCAATGTTTTGCGCAATCGCATTCGCTGTCGTTTGATTATCTCCCGTCAGCATTACCACTCGAATGCCCTTTTTCTTAAATTCAGAAATTGCCTGGGCACTCGTTGAACGAATCGCATCCGCAACCGCAATCATACCAATCAAATGATTTCCGTCTGCAAACAACAAAGGCGTCTTTCCTTGTTTTGACAAACGAACAATATGCTCATGCATTCTTTCATTCAATTCGATTCCACACTCTTGCATCCAAGCTAAATTTCCAGCCACATACGAAGTATCCTTTACCACCGCTCTTAATCCCCGTCCGGAAACTGCCTCATAATAACTTGGCATCGACACTTGCATACCCTTTTGTTTAGCCGCATCAATGATTGATTTTGCTAACGGGTGCTCTGAACCCATCTCGATTTCTGCAGCAAGATGCAAGAAAGAATCCGCCGTAAAAGAAGAATCCAACACGATAATATCTTGAACAACCGGTACCCCCGAAGTAATCGTACCTGTTTTATCTAAAATAATTGTTTGAATTTCATGAAGTTGTTCAAGACTTTGCGCCGACTTGATCAATACTCCATATTCAGCCGCTTTTCCTGTACCAACCATAATCGCAACTGGCGTTGCCAATCCTAAAGCACAAGGACAAGAAATAACTAATACACTAATCGCATTGCTTAACGAAAATTCAAAAGGTTTACCTAACGCTAACCAAACAACCGCCGTTAAAATCGCAATCCCAATAACAATCGGAACAAACACACCCGCCACTTGGTCGGCAATACGAGCAATCGGCGCCTTTGTACTTCCTGCCTCATCCACTAAACGAATGATTTGAGCCAATGTCGTATCGTCTCCAACTTTAGTTGCCTTAAATTGGAACGTTCCATTCACATTCATTGTAGCCGACATAACTGTATCGCCCACTTGTTTTTCAATCGGAATACTTTCCCCCGTAATGGCCGCTTGATCTACATATCCTGTTCCAGATTGTACAATTCCATCCACTGGAATTCTTTGACCAGGGCGCATTAAAACAATATCTCCTTGTTGTACATCTTCTGAATTCACTTGAATAGTTTGACCATCCTTAATGATCCATGCACTTTTCGGAGCTAAATCAACCAATTTTCCTAACGCATCGCTCGTCTTAGCTTTGGAACGCGCTTCTAAATATTTACCAAAAGATACTAAAGTTACAATCATGGCTGCAGATTCAAAATATAAAGAATGCATCGCCACATGTACCAATTCATAATCTTGGAATCCAAATCCATAAGCCATTCGATAAATGGAATACAATCCATATACAAAAGCAGAAGACGAACCGATTGCCACTAAGGAATCCATGTTCGGTGCTTTATGTAGTAAAGCTTTAAATCCTTTTATATAAAATTGACGTTGTAAAAACATGATGACAATCGTCAATAATAACTGTGTAATACTTGAAATTAAAGCATATTCCATTCCTTGCCAAATAGGAAGGCCCATCATCGGTCCCATCGCAATAATCATTAAAACAATCAATAAAAGAAAGGAATAAATCAATCTTTGTTTACGAACTTCTTGTTCATCTTCTAATTTTTTTTGACGCGAATCCCATTCTTTTTGAATCGAATTACCTTTTGTATTCTCTTTTGCGTTTAAAACATTGGCTCCATATCCGATTTCTTGAACAGCCGCACAAATCGAGTCTTGTGAAAGTAGAGATTCATCAAAATCTACTTTCATAGAATTGGCCAGCAAAGAGACTTCAACGTCTGAAACACCCTCTAACTTTTTTACGGCTTTTTCTACATTGGCTTGGCATGCTGCACAAGTCATACCGGTTACTTCAAATTTTTGTTTCATATTTGTATCACCCTTTCCTTACTTTAATTTTTTAATCAGCTTCATCAATTCCTCTAATGTCTCTATATGACCTTGTTGAATTTGTTCGACAACACACGTATTCATATGTGACTCTAATAAAACATATCCAAACGACTGCAATGCATTTTCTACAGCAGCCACTTGGACCAATATATCTCCACAATAGCGATTTTCATCCAACATATTTTCAATGCCACTTAACTGACCTGTAATTCGATGCAATCGATTTTTCAAAGCTTTTAACTCTTCCTCATTTCGAGGATGATGTTTATATTTTACGCAATCCATATCCTCACCTCACCGCCATTTTATACCCCATAGGGGTATATTTCAAGTGAAATGAACCTGTTATGATAGGAGCATGAAACAAAAATTTAATTTTATAATCTTATTCCAATGCGCCCTTGCGATTTTTGGACTTTTTATTCTTACAAAAGCCAATGCCAATTATGTAGATTCGTTTAAGATGGCCTTATTTAACATTTCTGTTTGTTTACTTACAAGCTATTTTCTTGGTCATATTTTTTCATTTTCAAAATGTACATGGCAATTGGTTCTCGTTTTTTATGCCTTGCTCATGTCCATTTTTGTACCTAGCGTACTTTCAGAAGCTTCCGCTATATATTTAAGTGTTCAAATGACAAAGACGGCCAATTTTTTTTGGGACATCATGAATGTTCGTGTTTTCTTCCGTGTCATTAGTGGAATCTTCTTAGCTTTTGGAATCTATTTCCGATTTAAGAATCGTCATAGTAACACGACAATGATTTGCTTAACTTTGAGTTTCATTGTTTCAGCCATCATTTATGAACTCACAACCTTCACCGATGCTGGCTATTTCTATACTGGCATTTTAGGATTGTTTCCCATTTTATTTCTTGCCATGCATCAAAATTTATCTCGCGTTAAAGATTAAAAGGAAGATGAATCATTCACCTTCCTTTTTTCTTGTTATTTTTTTTTGATTTGATCCAATGTATGTACACCACACATAGCCATCGTATCTTCCAATTCGCTTCCTAACTGGTTCACTAGAGCTTGTACCCCTTGTTTCCCAGCTCCATAAATCATATTGACAAAAGGTCGTGCAATCAATACCGCATCGGCCCCTAATAAAAGAGCACGGTATACATCCACCCCACTGCGAATGCCTCCATCAACAAATACTTTCATGCGTCCATCTACCGCTTGAACAATGTCTTCTAGCACACTTGCCGTCGAAGGCGTTCCATCTAAGACTCGACCTCCATGGTTGGAAACGACAATCCCGCTTGCTCCTGCTTCCAACGCTTTTAGAGCTCCTTGTGTAGTCATAATTCCTTTTACGATAAAAGGAACCGGCGCTTGATTGATAATTTCCTTTAATTCCGCTACGCTTTTTCTTCCTGCTGGTGGATTGCAGTTTTTTAAAAAAGGAAGTCCGGCAGCATCAATATCCATCGCTACAGCAAATGCACCGCATTGCTTGGCTAATTCAAACTTTTCTTGCACAACTTCTTTAGCCCAAGGTTTAATGGTTGGAATTCCAATTCCTTCCTGGTTTTGAATGATTTTGGTTGCTTCTTTCATAATATCTGGATTCAAGCCATCGCCCGTAAATGCAGCAATGCCCGCTTCTTTACACGCCGAAACTAACACTTCATTGTATGTCATATCATTGTATGCATCCGAATAATGCATGGCTACAGCACCTACGGGTCCGGCAAAAATTGGATATTTGAATGTTTTTCCAAAAATAGACAATGATGTATCGATTGGTTTATTGTCACAAATCGTATCCATTGCAAGATTTACATTTTGCCACGCTTCATAATTTTTAATTGCAACCGTACCTGAGCCTTTGGCTCCCGGACCGGGGATATGATTTTTACAAGCTTTTCCATTACAGATCGGACAAGATTTACAATACGGTCCGATCCATTTTTTACTTTCTTCTAAAACTTCTTGAACATTCATATATTTTCTTTCTAGGCGTTTGTTGTCGCAATTTTTACACGAGCCCATAAATCGGCTAATACTTTACGAGAGACGTCACTGTATTCAAAGACTTCGTCCTTTTCGTATTTTGCACGAGGAATGTAAGAGTCGACACCTTCAAAATCAGATGTTGCCAAATCTTGCATCGCTTCTTTATGTGCCGAAGAATATCCTACATAGGCTGAGTTTCCTTTGGCAGCATCATATGTGCATGCATATTGGATAAATATATTGGCCAATTCTGGGTTAGGGGCATTTTTAGGAATGACCATACCATCGGACCATACGTTTGTTCCTTCTTTTGGACAATAGTATCCTAAATTTTCATTGTCCATCATACTCGATGTCGCATCTCCTGAATACATAATTCCTAAAGCTTTTCGTGTTTGGGCCATATTGTCAATGATTTCATCCGTAACGATTTCTGGTTTCATCGTTTGTACACAACGTATCAACCATTCATACGCTTGTTGTAGTTCGTCTGGGTTGGTTGTATTCATAGAATATCCTAATGATTTTAAAGCCATCATAAAAGAGTCTCGTTCGGAGTCATATAAATAAATATCTCCTTTATATTTTGGATTTAAGAAAATAGCAAATCCTTGTTCTTCTAATTCAGCTTCACTCACTTTTCTTTTATCGTATGCGATTCCAACCGTACCCCAGAAATAAGGAACTGAATATTGGTTGTTTGGATCGTATGGTAATCCCATCACATCTTCGCTCATGGCCTCTAAAGCCACTTCTTTTGTTTCTTGTGCAATCGGTTGTAATAAATCTTCTTGAATCAATCTTTGAATCATATAATCGCTTGGTACAAGCAAATCATACGGTTCTCCATTGGCTACTTTAATATACATTTGTTCGTTGGAATCGAAATTGTCTACGACAACTTTAGCTCCAGTCAATTCTTCAAAGTCTGGAATAAAGTTTTCAGACATATATTCTCCCCAGTTGTACAAATGTAAGGTTTGCCCAGAATAAGGAAGATTTTTTTGTTGGGCTGGTATCGCAAAAATACCAATCACAAGACAGGCTACGATGGTTGCGACTGCAAACTTTGTTTTTGGAGATTTTGGCTGATGCATTTTTTGTAGAGAATCATCGCCTTTTGAGAATTTCTTTTTAACAACTGGATATATATTAATCCAAAGCAATACGATTGTGATCAATAAAACAACAAGGGTTGAAATCGCATTGATACTTGGATTAACTCGTTTTGACATCGTATATACCATGATACTTAAGTTTTTAACACCTTTTCCTGTCGTAAAATAAGAGATGATAAAGTCATCGAAAGACATAGTAAAGGCAATTAGTGCTCCTGAAATAATTCCAGGTTTAATTTGAGGTACGATCACTTGTGTCAATGCTTGCCAAGGTGTGGCTCCTAAGTCCATGGCTGCATCGGCTAAATTATCATCCAAGCTTCTTAGTTTTGGCATAATGGATAAGATCACATAAGGAATACAGAAGGCGATGTGGGCCAACAATAATGTGGCAAATCCTCGATCGATTTTAAAGGTGATAAACAACAACATCAATCCGATGGCTGTTACAATTTCGGGGTTCATCATTGGAAAATCATTCACTTGCTGAATGAATCGTTTGACCCATTTTTTCGAGTAAGAAAATCCAATGGCAGTAATCGTTCCTATACATGTAGAAACGATGGTTGCGATAATCGCAATGATAATAGTTACGTATAATGATTGCATCATACCTTGACTTTTAAACATGGCTTCATACCAACGTAAAGAAAAGCCAGTAAAGTGTGTTAATGATTTGGAAGAGTTAAAAGAGAAAACGACCATGAAAACGATGGGCAAATAAAAGAAAATCATCGTTAAGGCCATTAAAACTTTTCCAAAACCTCTTTTTTCTTTTTTCATACTAATTGTCCTTGTTTCCTTTCGCATCCATTCGTCTTACGACGCTCATCAACAACATCATGATGATAGCCATAATCATAGAAATGGCAGAACCAAAATTCCATTCTCCGACGGTAATAAATTGGTTTTCAATCACATTTCCAATAAGAAAATATTGACCTCCTCCTAACAATTTAGGGATGAAGAAGGCACTGACGGCCGGTAAAAATACGAGGGTTATTCCACTTACGACACCTGGCAAAGATAGAGGAAAGATCACTTTCCAAAATGTTTGACTTTTGTTGGCCCCTAAGTCAGCCGCCGCTTCTAATAAGGATTTGTCCATTTTTGTGAGTGAAGCATGAACTTGTAAAATCATAAACGGAAGGAAGTTATACACCATCCCAATCAATACGGCCGCTTCCGTATATAAAACTTCGACATTTTGCATGCCAAATAGGGAGAAAATCCAAGATACAGGTCCTCCTTTAGATAAAATTCCAATCCATGCATATGTTCGTACAAGCATGTTGATCCACATAGGCAATGTGATCGCCATAATCCAAATATTTTGTGTTTTTTCATTGCATCGTGAAATGTAGTAAGCAATTGGATATCCTAATAAAAAACATAAAATGGTTGTTTTAATAGCAATCAATAAAGAACGACCTAACACCAGTAAGAAATCTTTATCGGTAAAAAAGCGAATATAGTTATTTAAAGATAATTGAAAATGAATAATTGAGTTACCTGGTTGTATGAAAGAATAAATAGCAATTAACAACATCGGAACAAGTAACATCATAAAAGACCATACTAAATATGGAATAGTTAATTGGCGAAATTTTTTCATCTAGAATCCCATCTTTTCCATGACGTGGATGTCTTCTGGGAAGAAAGTAAGTCCGACTTCTTTACCTTCTTCAACAAAATCGGTTGTATGGATTTTAAAGACGCGTCCAGTCGTCCAGAATGTGACTTTATAGATTCCTTCTTGGATATTTTCTGGATCGAAGTTGTAGTCTACCGAAAGATCGATGGTTTCTTCTTCGTTATCGATTTTCCATCCTTGTGCATTAGCCCATGTTTTTAAGTCTGTATCTAAGGCCATAGATTCTTGAATTTCATCGACAGTTTTAAAGAAGTTGAAGGCAGATACAGCTTCATTGGCTTTCTTGTTTTCGATAACTTTTTGGTTTACAACCCAGATTTTACATGTGATGGATGAGTTTTCTACTGTATGGAATGTGACTGTATATTCTCCGATTTCATTTTTTAAATCGGTTTCTACTTTTTGAATTGGGAAATATTCATCGGTTTCTTTTGACCATGCTTGTGCGTTAGCACGTGCAATCAAGTCAGAATCTTCCCATTCTTCCATGTCTTCGATATCTAGATAGAAGTCGTTGGCACTAATTTGTACGTCTCCGTTAGATACAATGTTGGATTCATTGTTGTTGACGTGCATGTTTACGGTTACGTGCGTTCCAGGTACGGTTTCGACCATGACTTCATAGTGTACCCCTTTAAAAAGGACACTTTCAACAGTTCCCGTCATTTTTCCTTGTCCGATTGGAACAATGTCAATGTCTTCCGGTCGAATGATGACGTCTACTGGTTCGTTTTCTTTAAATCCGATGTCTACGCAATCAAATGTTGTTTCGTCAAAGCGTACGAGTTTATCTTCAATCATACGTCCGGGGATGATGTTGCTTTCGCCGACAAAACGGGCTACATATTCGTTGACAGGTTCGTTATAAATGTCTTCAGGAGATCCGACTTGTTGGATTTCTCCATCTTTCATAACGACGATTTTATCTGACATTGTTAAAGCTTCTTCTTGGTCGTGGGTTACGAATACGAATGTGATTCCAACTTCTTGTTGGATTCGTTTTAATTCATACTGCATTTCTTTTCGTTTTTTTAAGTCCAATGCGCCTAGTGGTTCGTCTAACAATAAGACTTTGGGCTCATTCACAAGGGCACGGGCAATCGCAACACGTTGTTGTTGTCCTCCTGACATTTGAGTAACGTTTCGATTTTCATATCCTTCAAGTCCAATCAACTTTAACATTTTCATGACTTTTTGTTCGATTACGTCTTCACTGACTTTTTTGATACGAAGTCCGAAGGCGATGTTTTCGTATACGTTCATGTTTGGGAATAGGGCATATTTTTGAAAAACTGTATTTAATTCTCTTTTATAAGGGGGAAGTTGTACGATGTCTTTCCCTTCAAAGATTACTTGTCCATCGTCGGCTTCTAAAAATCCGCCTAAGATTCGTAACAGTGTTGTTTTTCCGCATCCGGAAGGTCCAAGCAATGTCACAAATTCATTTTCATAAATGTCTAAGTTAATTCCTTTTAATACAATTTGTCCATCAAACTCTTTGACAATGTTTTTAAACTGAATAATTTTGTTTTTTTCTTCCATAGTTTTAATTCCTTTCTAAAAACAAGGGGGTGTTGTAATCCATAACACTTTGGCTTCTTGTTTTTGTATATTTTCTAAGTAATGGCATTGTTTTCCATCTAAATAAAATGTTTCTTTTTCTTTGACTGTAAACACTTCTTTGCCTCGAACGAGTTGGATTTCACCTTGAAGTACGTATCCGAATTCTTCTCCGGTATGGGCATACATTTTATTGGATTTTCCATTGAAAGGAAGGGTTAATAAGATAGGTTCCATTTCATTTTTCTGAGCGTTGGGAACAATCCACTCGACTGTGTGATTTTCTCTTTCGTCAATAAAAAAATCTTGCGTCTGAAAGACGACTTGTTCTTGTTTTTGGTCCGCAAAAAATTGCGACAGACTGGTGCCCAATGCTTCTAAAATATCTTCTAAAGTAGAGATGCTTGGACTTGTTAGATTTCTCTCAACTTGCGATAAAAAACCTTTAGTTAATTCGCTTCGGGATGCAAGTTCTTCGAGAGTTAAATCGTTTAATTGTCTCAATTCTTTTAGCTTACTTCCGATATCCATTTCAACCTCCTATGTTTAGTTTTAGTAAACTTTTAATTTCATATATTTTAATTATAATCAGATTCTATAGATATGCAACTTTGTGTTATACTATTTACTATAAACATTTAAAGGAGCCAAAAATGATAAAAGAAATACTACAAGGAATGGTCATTGGGATTGCAAATATCATTCCTGGAGTGAGTGGTGGAACAATGATGGTGGCGATGGGCATCTACGATCGTTTGATCCATTCAATCACACATTTAAAAGATGATTTTAAAGGAAGTTTAAAATTCTTATTTCCTGTTTTTGCTGGATGTGGTCTAGCAATTGTACTTCTGTCTCATTTGTTTGAATATTTACTAACGAATTATCCAATTCCTACAAACTTCGCCTTCTGTGGATTGATTGCAGGAAGTCTTCCTTTCATTGTACAAAAAGTAAAACATAAAGGGATGGGTCCCGATAAGATGGTTCCATTCATCCTCTTTTTCGTACTTGTGATTGCGATGGCTTTGATGAGTGGAATCAGCGGAAAAGAAACAGAACTTGTATTTAGTTTAATCTCTTTCATTCAATTATTTTTTGTAGGAGTCATTGCAGCAGCAACAATGGTCATTCCTGGTGTTTCTGGATCAATGATGTTGATGTTGCTTGGATACTATGAACCTGTATTGAACTTAGTAAATACAACAGTGCATGCTGTATTACACTTTGAAATAGGAACCTTATTTTCTTGTATTGGATTGATCATTCCTTTTGGTGTAGGTGTCATCATTGGAATCTTTGCGATTGCTAAATGTATCGAATGGATCTTCCAAAAATGGGAAATACAAACGTACTGGGGAATCATCGGTTTAATTCTTGCCAGTCCCATTGCGATTTTAATCAATATGGAATGGGCTGGATTCTCCATTCTTCAATTTGTGATTGGAATCTTCACTTTTGGTTTAGGTTGGCTAATTGCCAGTAAACTTGGTGGTGAATAACAAACAAAAAAAAGCGGGGTTCCCGCTCTTTAAGTATCTAAATTTAGTTAAGGTCGTCTGTCGGCCTTTTCTTTTTGTTTTTTACTTTTTAATTCGTCCCGCTTGCTCTAACCAAGCTCTTGTCTTCATTAATTCTGCTGGAAATGTTTTAAAATCTTTTAACTTCCAAGTCCAGTTTTCCTCACTACAAGTTCCTGGTGTATTAATTCTAGCACTGCCTTTATATCCACAAATATCTTGGATAGGCAAAATGACTGTTTCTGCTTCGGAATCAATCGCAAAATGACAAATCATATCGTGGAATGAACGATGAGAATAGTCACGTTTTTTAAAGAAACGACGCAAACTAATTCGCTTATTCGAATCATATGTTAAATAGTCTTCTTCCGCCGTCGCATTGTCATGCGTTCCCGTATATACAATACTATGTACTTTTGCGGGCTTCTTTAACATCTTTGCTTCCATTCTAAAAAGTAAAACATCCATTCCTGGAATCTTATATTCATCTTCTAATTCGATGACTTCCGGACGAATCAAACCTAAGTCTTCCGCCACCAATTCCAAATTTGGACATACCTTTTCAATCGCTTCAATCAATTCTCCACGAGGACCTAAAATCCACTTACCTTCTCGAGCCGTAGGACACTCCGCTGGAATTTTCCAATATGTATCAAACGCTCTAAAATGATCAATCCGAACAATATCAAAACAACGATTCATCCAACGCATGCGATCCGTCCAAAATTTATAATTGTTTTTCTTCTGGTATTTAAAATTATAAATCGGCATTCCCCAACGTTGCCCATCTTTTGCGAAATAGTCCGGCGGACATCCGGCTACAAATTCCGGCTTTCCTTCTTCATCCAGTAAGAAAGCTTTTCGATTCATCCATACATCCGCACTATCGTAATCCACATAAAAAGGAACATCCCCCATAATTTGGATTCCTTTTGATTTAGCATATTTAGAAATTTCATCAAACTGCTTATAAAAAACAAATTGTAAAAATTCTAAATACAACAAATCATCTTCATATTCATCTAAATCAATCGAATGGTTCTGCGGATAATTTTTATATTCTTCATCCCAATCACACCATCCCAAATCGTCATATAAACTTTTAAATAAAGCATATGTACACCAGTCTTCCAACCAGAATGCTTCTTCTTTAAAACTATGAAAATCCGCTTCATATTGTGCATAATTCTTCTTAAACACTTTAAAAGCCTTTTTAAAATACGGTTCCTTAAAAGCGCGAACCTCATCATAATATACAAAATCTTTAAATTTATTACAGTTAACAATCGAACTCTGAGTTAACAATCCCATCTCACTTAGACGATCCAAATTTATATAAATCGGATCCCCCGCAAAACTAGATAAAGTTTGATAGGGAGAATGTGTCATCCCCGTCACTTGAATTGGCAAAATCTGCCAAATAGAATATCCAGCTTCCGCCATCACATCAATCATGCGAATGGTTTTCTGTCCAAAATCTCCAATCCCTTGATTTGCTGGAATTGAAAAAATAGGACATAGTACGCCTGCTCGTCTTTCCATATGTCCTCCTTTTGAAAACCCTTTCATTCACTCCATTTTACCACAAAACAGCTTAAAATAGAATATTTTTTAACACATCCATCGCATCTTCAATCGAATCTAAACCAATCGAAGCAAAAGATAACTCTAAAACATGATCAGACCGAACCGAAACTCCAATCTGATTTTTAGCACACAAACTCTCAAAATCCGTCGGCACAGAAACAAACACCTCATAGCACATATACGCCTCTTTCAAGCGATAGTCCACATCCCATTGCTTCAAACACGCTTCCATACGCAAGCTCTTCTTTCGATATTCACGTCTCAACTTACGCAAATGCTTTTCTAAGCCTCCATCCACAATGTAGCGAGCCATCGCCAACTGTTCTAACTTAGAAGCCATCGGTCCATACTCCAAACGATGCCTTTCATAAAACTCACAATACGAACCATTCAAAATCAAATAACTAATTCGCACTGACGGAAGCAGCAATCTAGAAAATGCACCACAATAAATAATCCGACCTTCCACATCCGCCGAAAACAACGAATGCCTCGACTTTGAACGATATGTCAACTCTCCGTTGTAGTCATCCTCAATAATTAAAATATTATACTTTGAAGCCTGCTCTAAAATCTTCGTCTGCAACTCCTTCGTAATCGGACACTTCGACTCTCCAATACAAGCCGTATTCACATACAACACGTCCACATTCGATAAATCATCAAAATTTACATTCTGCACCTCAAAACCATACGAACGAAACACTCGTAACGCCTGTGCATTGTTTTCAAACTCCATCCCAATTCGAGAACGACCATCCAACATTCCACAAAAAGCAAACAATAAACTTTGAAAATTTGAACCAATCCAAACTTGCCTAGCATCACAAAGAATTCCACGATTTCGATACACATATTGTGAAAGAGCCTGCCTCAAAGCAAACTCCCCCTGCGAATCTCCATACGAAGCCATAATCTGCGCATCCGAAACAATCTGCTTCAAATATCGCTTCCACAAAAAAATCTCAAACGAATCATACGAAACACTCTTCGAGCGAAAATCATACCGATACTTTTGTAACACTTGCTCCATTGTGCACGCTTCCATCTTTTTATGCATCATCACCTGATCATTGGACAAACAAACAACATATCCTGCCTTAAACACCGGCCGAATATATCCATCCATCACTAACAAATCATACGCATGCTCTACCGTCGTTTGCGACACCTTAAATAAATCACAAGCTTGACGAATACTTAAAAGTCGGTCGCCCTTCTTTAAAAAACCATTTAAAATATCTTCCTTATATTTATGATAAATGACTTCGTACTTCTTCATAAATATCTTTCATACGCTTAGCAAGTCCGACCGTCTTCGCCTTTGACAACGAACAAAGACCTACACGAATTCCCTTATTGACCTTTACCGTAAAAATATTTTGTTCCATTAACGCCTCATGAAAAACATCACGAACATCATTTTCCATATTCAAAGTCACAAAGAACCCTTCCCTATAAGGATAATGTTCCAACCCAACTTCTTTGGCCTCCCTCACAAAAATATCACTACGCTCTTGCAACAAATCCACATATTGTTTCCGTTGTACATCATATTCTTCCCCATGATTTTCTAACACATCCACAAACGTAGCCATCGCTCCATTATTAATATTTGACCAAGTTGCACGCGCCGCCTTCTCAAACACAATCTTCACCTGACGCACAGCCTCTTTCGTCTTAGAAAGAATGATGGCCGCTCCACAACGCATCCCATAGAATGACATCGACTTCGACAAACTAAATGCCACAACCACAACCACATTCTCACTCAATTGATCAAACAAAGAAAAATATTCCTTCGCCTTCTTTTGCCCAAACGCAAAATCAATATACGCAATATCATTCAACAATACGATTGCATGCGTCTTCGAACATTCATTCAAGAAATCAATGACCTCTTGCCATTCTTCTCTCAACAAAGAATATCCCGTCGGATTGTGACAAGGATCGTTGATCACCACAACCAAACGATCTTGCCCTTGCATCGCCTTTGTACAAGCATCCTTAAAAGAATCCATATTAAAATGGTCCCCATCAAATAAAGAATAGTTTTCCACCTTTAAATTGTGCATCTGGGCCATCAACTTATAACTACCCCACGCAACTTCAGGAAGAACAACCGTTTGCCCTTCTTGTAAACATTCTGTCAATGTCATATTGACCGCGCCCGTACCTCCAGGCGTCGCAATCACTTCTTTTTCCAAATGCGAATTTCCATCCAACACCCAATCAATCACTTCTTTTTTAAAGTCTGGATTTCCCGTAAAACTTGCCGCATAACGAGCCAACGTCGCATTTTCCTGATGTTTAAGACTATCAAATACAACATCCATCGCTACAATCTTTTCATCTTCTCCATAAAGGCATCCAATCGTAGCGTCCACTACATTTTCCGCTCCATATTTTTTCTTTGCTTCCTTTGCTTTTTCTACAATCGCAAAAACCGTATCTACAATCGGTGTTTGATTTACATTTTCTTTCACAAAATTCATTTTTGCATTTTCCTTTCCTGATTCTGGAATCGTTTCGACTCCTCCATCACATATGTTTGAAACTTTTTATAACTCTCCCGATATTGAGGGTGCACCCACATTTCATTACGTTTTAAAATAAGTTGCTCCCGATTCGAATCCAAAATGGGCATCTGATTCTCTATTTTATATTGAACAACCCTTTGCACCGCCTGAAGTCGTCTTTCATACAAATGGGCCATCTCTAAATCAATCGCATCAATTTCGAGTCTTGCCTTTTCTAATTCATTCATGTTCATTCCTCTTACTCCATATAATATCACATTTCATGGTATGATTATCAAGAGGTAAAAAACTATGAAAATTCAACTCCAAACCTATCCCATTTATTTAGAAAAAAATGTATTCAATCAATTACACACATATATTCCAACGTATAAAAGAATCGCCATCCTATATGATGATGGTCTACCCAACCAATGGATTCAACAAGTTCTACTGCAATTAGACCATGCAATCCCGATTCAAGTTGCACAAGGAGAACCAAGCAAAAGCTTACCCGTCTATGAACACACCATCCATCAACTCATCGAACATCACTTCACTAGAAAAGATGCAATCATCGCCCTAGGAGGAGGTGTCATCGGTGATTTAGCCGGATTTGTCGCCGCCACATACATGCGAGGAATTGACTTCTACAACATTCCTACCACTTTACTAGCACAAGTCGACTCAAGCGTAGGAGGAAAAGTAGCCATCAATATGCATTCGTATAAAAATATGGTCGGTGCTTTTTATCGACCCAAAGCCGTCTTTATCGACTGGAACGTTCTTTCCACTCTGCCCACTCGCCAAATCAACAATGGTTTAATAGAAGCTTTAAAAATGGGATTGATTTTAAATACAGAACTTTTCTCCTGGTTTGAAAAAGACACACTTCCCATAGAAGAAATCATCACTCGTTCTATTCTTTTAAAAAAACAAATCGTCGAACAAGATGAAAAAGAAGCCGGCCTTCGTGCCATTTTAAACTTTGGCCATACCATTGGGCATGCGATTGAAGAAATATATCCATACTACCATGGAGAATGTGTCAGTATGGGCATGTTGTATTTCATCGAAGACTTCGCCCTAAAACAACGCGTACTTTCTATTTATAAAAAATTAAACATGCCAACCATCCCTCACTTTTCTGTCGAAAAAATCATAGATGGCATTTTACATGATAAAAAAAGTAACGACACGGGCATTACTTGCATTGTCGTACCTCAAATTGGCTCCTATCGAATGGAAACCAAAACGATCCAAGAAATTGAAACACTATTGAAAGGAAATCCATATGAAAAATAATTTTGGCTACAACATCAACATGACAATTTTTGGAGAAAGTCATGGTCCTTGTATCGGCATCACACTCGATGGACTTCCTGCCGGATTTCAAATCGATTGGCAACAAGTGCAATCGGACTTAAACGCAAGAAAGCCCAAAAATAAACTATCAACATCAAGAAAAGAAGCTGACGATTTTCAAATCCTTTCTGGATATTTTAATCATCATACAACCGGAAGTGCTTTAACCATTTTGATTCGCAATCAAGATGTACGATCCAAAGATTATGACCCCGATTTACTTCGTCCAAGTCATGCTGATTTTACAGCCTATGAAAAGTACAATGGGTATCAAGACTATCGAGGCGGCGGCCACTTTTCTGGACGATTGAGCGCTTGTATTGTTGCTGCCGGAAGCATTTGTCGTCAGATTTTAGCAAAAAAAGGCATTCTAATCGGTACACATATCGAAAGCATTCATCACATTGTCGATGATGCATTCAGCTCTCAAATCGAAGAAGAAATCATTTATTTAAATCAAAAAGACTTTGCGGTATTAAATCCAAAACGAGAAAAGGAAATGAAAGAAGTCATTTTGCAAGCTTCTAAAAATCAAGACTCTGTTGGAGGCATCCTTGAAACAGCCATCTTACACCTTCCAACCGGTGTAGGAGAACCTTTTTTTGATTCCATCGAAAGTGTCCTTTCCCATTTATTATTTTCCATTCCTGCCGTCAAAGGAGTTTCTTTTGGTGATGGGTTTGATATCACCAAAAAATATGGAAGCCAAGCCAACGATGTATTCATATTTCAAAACGATACCATTCAAACACAAACCAATCATAGTGGTGGCATCCAAGGTGGCCTAAGCAATGGTATGCCCATTCTCATTCATACAGCCATTAAGCCGACTGCCTCGATTGCACAAGTTCAATCTTCGATAAACTATCAAACAAAAGAAGCCATTGACCTTCAAATTCATGGTCGTCACGATCCTTGCATCGTTCATCGAGCTCGTATCGTTGTCGATTCCATCGTCGCTTTTGGTATTTTAGACTTAATGATGTCAAGAAAGGCCAACCAACTATGAAATATTCCATAACACCTAGACCTCTCACAGGAAATATTCAAATTCCTACTTCTAAATCATTGGCCCATCGTGCCATCATTTGTGCCTGTCTTGCCAAAGGGACAAGCATCCTAAAAAACATTTCCTACTCTCAAGACATATGGGCTACCATCGAATCGATGAAAGCCTTGGGAGCTATGATCAAAATTCAAGACAATCAATGCATCATCACTGGTATTTCGCATTTTCAATCTTGTCGTTGCGCATGCAATGAATCCGGATCTACTTTGCGTTTTTTAATTCCAATTGCGGCCAGTCAAAAAATCGATGTCGTTTTTGAAGGAAAAGAATCGTTAATGGCTCGTCCGATGTACATTTATGAACAAATTTTTAAAAGTCAAAACCGATTGTTTGAAATATCGAATACTTCCATTCATGTGCAAGGTCCACTGCATGCGGATACTTTTCATATTCCTGGCAATGTTTCAAGTCAATTTATTTCCGGTTTATTTATGGCCGCACCCCTTTTTAAAAACGACTCCATCCTTCATATCGAACCTCCCTTTGAGTCCAGATCATATGTAAATTTAACATTGGATGTATTAAAAAAATTTCACATCCAAGTAGAACAAATAGATGCCTATACCTTTAAAATTCCTGGCCATCAAACGTATCAAAGTTGTACCTATCAAGTAGAAGGGGATTATTCACAAATGGCTTTCTTTGCGGTATTAGGTGCCATTCGTCATCATATTTCTATTGAGAATATGAATGAATTTTCTTTACAGGGAGATCAAAAAATTTTAGATTGGCTTACATATACAAAAAAAAACAACCAACTCATTTTTCATACCCAAGAGTTGACTGCTCGAACATTTGACTTAGCAGACTGTCCAGATTTAGGACCGATTGTTTGCGTATTGGCTGCTTTTTCTAAAGGGACATCGCATCTTATTCATACGCAACGACTTCGGTATAAAGAATGTGATCGTATCCAAGCAATGGAAGAAGAATTAAAAAAATGGGGAGTCGACATACAAAGTGATGTCGATTCCATCACGATTCGAGGAAAAGATTCGTATAAAAAAGAGGAAGTGGTTTGTATGGATGCACACAATGACCATCGAATCGCGATGGCTTGTACAGTATTTGGCTATTGTTGTGAATCCAACTCCATTTTAGAAGGGGCACAAGCCATACAAAAGTCATACCCGAATTTCTTTCATGATATAGACAGTCTTTGAAAAAAAGACTACTATAAGATTATAGAGGGGGGGGAGACAGATTATGACTCACAACGAAATCGAAACTTATTTAAAAGGTATTTTAGACAAAGCGTATACCGAATTGATTGACGATGCAACACAAGCCAATCGTATTTCTGTAATCGCCAAAATTTATCATGAATTGTATCAAACACCAGAAGAAAATCTTCAGTGGTTGAACGAAGAAGAATTAAAAGAAATGATTTTGACCGTGTACTATGCTTTGTCTCGTCAACGACACTCCATTACTCATGGAGTCAAAAAAGAAGTGAAGAAATATGTAAAAGAAAGTTACAAAGATTGGAAACTTCTTGAAGAAATGTCAGGAGAAATGTAATCCTACATTTCTTTTTTTTACAATTTCATCATCCAATAACACATACATCCTGTTGAAATGGCCAATCCAATCATCGCCATCAACATCAAAATGGCATATACATAAAACATATTGTATCCCTACTTTCTATTCGTAGTATATCGAACAATATGACAATATGTATGTCTTTAATATTTTTCCCAATGAATCTTAGAAGCATCCCATTTATCTTTGATTTGCCCTTGATCGGCTGGGTATCCAAATGAAATCATCCACAAAGGTAAAATATGGTCAGGCAAATGGAAATATTGGCTCATTATTCTCAATACGATCTTGATTCGGATAGCCTCCAATCCAGCAGGTTCCAATGCCTAAATGTTGTGCTTCAATCAACATATTTTCTGTAACAGCCGCACAATCTTGTAAGTCATATTCCACATTCAGATGCTGGTTTTGATCAGCACAAATGACAATTCCCATCGCCGCTTGAGCAAGCATGCTTGCATACGGTGTCAATTGGCTCATATCTTGTAATGTGTTTTTATCTTGTACTACAATAAAATGCCAAGGTCTTTCATCTCGCGCGCTTGGAGCACTCATGCCCGCTGCTACTATTTTTTCAATCGTTTCTTGATCTATATTTTGGTCAGTATACTTTCGTACACTTCTTCTTTTAAAAATCTCTTGCATCGTTTTTTCCTCCTATTTGTGCTATCTTTATTGTACTACAGGAGGAAAATATTATGACATTACATTTTGAACCTTTCTATCAAAACTATTTGGATACGATTGCGGCCTACAATCTGGCCATTCAAACGATGTGTACCGATCAAGTCACTTGTGCACCAAAAAAAGGAATTCCCTATTCCAATCAGGCCATTTCTCTTCTTTCCAAAGAAGTTTTTCAATTTGAAAACGATCCGGAAATGATTCAAAAAATTCAAGACTATTCCAAACGTCTATTGGAAGGTAGTTTAGAAAAGATGGAAGTAAATTGGCGCTTAGAACAACTTGCCGACTCACAAAACATTCCTGCCGATGTCTTTGCACGATATATAAAAACAAAAGCCGATGCAGGATACTATTGGCACGAAGCCAAAGAAACAAACAATTATGCTTTGTTTAAACCATATTTAAAAGATCTAATGGAACAAACACTCCACTTACTTTCCTATTCTGCTAAAAAAGGAAATGCCTACGATCTTTTACTCGACCAATATGAAAAAGGAATGAACCAAGAAAAATATGATGCTTTCTTTCAAGTCATAAAAGACGAGTTGGTTCCTTTCATTCATGAAATTCAAACAAAAGGAAGAAAAATTGACGATTCCAAACTATCCGAAACCATCGATATTGCCCGTCAAGAACAATTCATGGATGTGATTATGGATTATTTACAAGTCGATCGTGAACGAGTTTATTTAACAACAACCGAACATCCATTCACAAATTTTCTATCCCACGATGATATGCGAATCACAACTCACTTTTATCCAAACTTATTTTTAAGTGCCATTCTTTCTACCGTTCATGAATATGGACATGCTTTATATGGCTTGCAAATGGATCCAAAATTTGAAGGAACGACCTTAAACTTACTTGTAGGAAGTGCAGCCCATGAATCTCAATCTCGCCTTTTAGAAAATCACATCGGGCGTAGTCATGCCTTCTGGCAAGCGAACTACGATGCCCTTATTTCTTTATTTCCTGAATTTAAAGAAACAAGACTGGAAGACTTAGTGAATATGATCAACGTTTCTAAACCCAATTTCATTCGTACCGAAGCAGATGAACTTACATACCCTCTTCATGTATTGATTCGATATGAGATTGAAAAAATGATTGTGAATCAAGAAATCGACTATGATCTGCTTCCTCAACTTTGGAACGATAAGTACGAACAATATTTAGGAATTCGTCCTCAAAATGATACAGAAGGTGTCCTTCAAGATGTCCACTGGTCCGAAGGATATTTAGGATATTTCCCTACCTATGCGCTTGGTAGTGCCTATGCCGCTCAAATCTATAGTGCTATGGAAAAACAAATTGATGTTGAACAAGCCTTATTGACCCATCATTTTGAAATCATTGCCCATTGGTTAGAAGAAAATGTACACCATTATGCAGCCAGTAAAACGATGGCTGAAATCGTAGAGATCGTAAGTGGTCAACCATTCGATCCTATGATTTATGTAAACTACTTGAAAGCAAAGTTCTCCAAAATCTATCTATAATGTTAAAAAAGAGCTACGTCGTAGCTCTTTTTGTTATATCCGAAGTCTTGTTTTTTGTATTTTACTTATTGAATTTTTTTCGTATATATGAAAGAATTCTTTTTCTAATTTTTGAAATTCTATTCTTTTATCATTCATCTTGAATCCAGTATATTCTTTCAAGCTCTCTACTTCAAAACCTTCTTTACGATTCCTCTGTTTCCTTCTTGCTTTTTGGGCCCATCTGTTTTTTTCAACGATTCTACCGTTCCATCGCTGTATCCCTACCTGATTGATTTCTTTACTTTCAACCATTCATCCACGATTTCTCTGTCTTTCGACCTCGTTGTCTCTCAGATATTCTCCTGCTCATCGCTGTCTTTCGACCTCACCGATTCTTTTATGACCGATGATTCATCCACGACTTCGCTGCCTTATCTTTCTTTGGCTTCCCTATTTCTCAACAGTTCTCTTTCTTGCCATCGACTGGTTCTCTTTGTCTGTACGTAACGTTCACTTTTTTTAATTCTAATACGTACAACTCCTTCCAGCTTTTTCAAGTCTTTCACTTTCAACCTTCTTTACGATTTATTCGCTTCCTACTTGTTTTTACTGGTTCTCTTTTTTTACGTTTACAGTTCATTTTAACGTCTTCTGTGACGAGAGAATTCCTTTTCTAGATACGATTTATTCACTTTTCTAAGACCTTTCGGATTACATAGCTTTTGTTTTCAGCTATGTTATAACCTTTTCTTTTGGCATCTTCATAATACCATACAAAATTTAAAAACCAATAAAAGTGGACTAGTTGGTCACTAAAGTGGCCTTCTTATCTTCCGCCCGTTTAAAATAAATTTTTGCAAGCTTATATACGCTCGCAACCAATGGGATTCCTAAAAACATACCCGAAACTCCCGCTAAAGTTCCACCCACTACGACTGTGGCCATCACAAAAATTCCCGGAAGCCCTACCGATTTTCCAACAACACGAGGATAGAAAATATTACTTTCGATTTGTTGAATCACACATAAGAAGATCAAAAAGAAAATAGAAGTAATAGGATTAACCGTAAAGACGATAAACATCCCAATGGCTCCTCCTACATACGCTCCTACCATTGGGATGATATTGATCACACCCACAAGCGTTCCAATCATCATCGGATATGGCATTCGTAAAATCCACATTCCAACCGCACACATTACACCTAAAATAATCGCCTCAATGCATTGTCCTCCAATAAAAGAACTAAACGTCTGGTGTATGATTTTCAAATTGTTCGTCAATTCCACTTTATGTTCAGGCTTCATCACCAAGTTTGTAAACCGATGATACCATTGTACAAAGCGAGATTTTTCCATCAAAATATAAATAGCAAATACGATTGCCAACACTCCATTGACAACCACACTCACAACCACATTCACAATCCCAATAGTCGTACCTACTACATTACCCACTCCGCTCGAAAGCATAGCCATACCACTTTCAAACAAAGCCTTCCAATTAATATTGATTGAATCAATCATCTCCACAAATTGAGGATTGTTTTCAAACAATTCAATCAAGAAATTTTTCAATTTATCAAAATAAGTAGGCATCGTTTCAAATAAAACTTTAAAGGCATCGATCAACGATGGCACAACTAAGTTAATCAATCCATACACTAAAAATATAAAAATACACAACGACAACACTAAACTCGCAATCGGCTTTCCTTTGTTGTCGGGCAACAGACTTTCAATTCGTACCATAATCAAATTCAATACATAAGCAATCATAGCTCCATAGACTAAAACCAAACAAGCATTCCATACAATTTGAATTCCATTCACAATTGTATGCATGTTCATAATCACCAATACAAGCAATGCAATTCCTACAATATAGGCCCATATTTTTTTATCCGTATTCCAACGATTCATTCCAATCCTCCCTTTAAAAAAGCATTGAATTCTCAATGCTTTTTAGAATAAACCAACAATCGTTCCGTCTTCTTTTACATCCATATTCAATGCACTTGGTACTTTTGGAAGACCTGGCATCGTCAATACTTTTCCAGTCAATGCAACAATAAATCCAGCTCCTAAACTTGGACGCAATTCCCGAACTGTAATTCTAAAGTTCGTCGGACGTCCCATCACCTTAGCATCATCGGATAAAGACATTTGTGTCTTCGCCATACAAATAGGAAGCTTGTCCCATCCGAGTGTATTATATGTTTGAATTTGTGCTTGGGCCTCTTCGGTAAAATCCACGCCATCGGCTCCATACACTTTTTTTGCGATCATTTCAATTTTTGATTCGATACTTTCATTTACATCGTATAAAAAATCAAAATTATTTTCTTGCTCACATAAGTCGATTACTTTTTGAGCTAAATCCAAAGCGCCTTCTCCACCTTTAGCCCATACTTGCGATAAAGACATCGGATGATTTCTTTCTTTACACCAATTTTGTAATGCTTCAACTTCCGCTTTTGTATCTGTCGCAAATTCGTTGATTGCCACAACATATGGAAGTCCAAATTGTTGCACGGTATCAATATGTTTTGCTAAGTTTTCACAACCTGCCAATAACGCATCCACATTTTCTTCTTTTAAATCTTCCAATTCAATACCACCATGTTGTTTTAAAGCCCGAATAGTTGCCACAATCACAACCGCACTCGGTTTCAATCCGGCAAAGCGACATTTAATATCAAAGAATTTTTCAGCCCCTAAATCTGCACCAAATCCCGCTTCTGTAATCGTATAATCGGATAGGCGTAAAGCCGCTTTTGTTGCAATGACCGAATTACAACCATGGGCAATGTTCGCAAACGGACCTCCATGAATGAAAACAGGATTGTGTTCTAAAGTTTGAACTAAATTTGGAAGAATCGCATCTTTCATCACCATCGCAAGAGCTCCTTGGATGTTTAAATCTCGTACATAAACAGGTTGATCATCGTATGTATATGCAACTAACATATTCGCAAAACGTTCTTTTAAATCCATTAAATCATCTGCCAAACATAACGATGCCATAATTTCAGAAGCCACTGTAATATTAAACCCATCGTTTCGTTCAACCCCATTGGCTTTCGGACCTTGTCCAATATTGATATTTCTTAAAGTTCGATCATTCATATCTAAACAACGTTTAAATGTGATTTTTTCCGGATCGATGTTTAGCTCATTTCCTTGATGAATGTGATTATCAACAATAGCCGATACTAAATTGTTCGCTGTCGTAATCGCATGCATATCCCCTGTAAAGTGAAGGTTGATATCTTCCATTGGAACGACTTGAGCATATCCTCCTCCAGTTGCGCCTCCCTTTAATCCAAAGACAGGACCTAAACTCGGTTCACGTAAGGCCATCATCGTCTTTTTACCTAGGCGATTCATCGCATCGCCTAAACCGACTGTTGTTGTCGATTTTCCTTCTCCTGCTCTTGTAGGATTGATGGCTGTTACTAAAATAAGTTTTCCATATTCATTTTTTTCAATATTTCTCAAATAATCAAAAGATAATTTTGCTTTATATTTTCCATAATGTTCCAATTGATCAGATGGAATCCCCACTTTAGCTGCCACTTGTTCAATCGGTTCCATCACACATTCTTGAGCAATTTCTAAATCTGTCTTAGCCATATATTACTCCATGTCCTTTCTTCCGATATCGGTACGATAAAATAAATCATTACATTGGATTTGTTGTACTTGTTCGTATGTATGCGCAAACGCCTCTTCTAACGTATCTTCTAAGCTTACAACCATCAAGACACGTCCTCCATCTGTCACAAGATTTCCATCTTCGTTCATCTTCGTTCCCATATGATAGATTTGAGCATCTCGATCTTGCCAATTTGAAATCACAGATCCTTTTGTAGACGATGCAGGATAGTTTGTACTCGCCATAACGACCCCATGACTTACTTTATTTGTCCAATTCAATGAAACGTCTTCGTTGTTCATCACTTTTAAAATCGCATCAACAAAGTCACTTTCTAAACGACATAAAATAACTTCTGCTTCTGGATCTCCAAAACGAGCATTGAATTCAATCGTCTTAATTCCTTTATCGGTCAACATTAAGCCTCCATATAAAAATCCTGTAAATGGAACGCCTTCTTCACACATCGCATCTGCCATCGGTTGAAGCACTGTACGAATGGTTTCATGAATAATATCTGGTGTAATCTTTTTCACTGGAGAATACGATCCCATACCTCCTGTATTCGGACCTTTGTCACCATCCAATACACACTTATGGTCTTGTGCCACTTCTAAAGGAATCACTAAATGTTCATGTACTAAACAAATTAAAGAATATTCAAATCCAAATAAGCATTCTTCAATCACAACTCGATTGTCTTCAATCGCAAATGCGATTTCTAATGCTTCTTTTGCACTTTCTAAATCTTGAGCCACGGTCACTCCTTTTCCCGCTTTTAAACCATCTTCTTTAATGACAATGGGAACTCCTTGTTTTTGTACATATTCCCAAGCTTGCGCATAATTATCAAAAGTTTGATAAGCTGCAGTAGGAATATTATATTTTTTCATAATTGCTTTCGCAAAATCTTTTGAAGATTCCACTTGTGTTGCTGCCTTTGTAGGCCCAAAAATCTTTAATCCTTCTTTTTGGAAAGCATCTACCACTCCTATAGATAGAGAAGCTTCCGGTCCAACAATCGTCAAATCGATTTGTTCTTGTTTCGCAAATGCAACCAATCCTTCTACATCGCTGTCCGATACTGGAATGCAAGTTCCAATTTGTGCCATTCCAGGATTTCCTGGTGCACAATACAATGCATCACACAATTTTGATTTAGAACAAGCAAGCGCCAACGCGTGTTCTCTTCCACCTTTTCCAATCACAAGAATTTTCATATTTGTTTTTTTCCCTTTCTAGACATAAAAAAGCCCGTATCGGGCTTTTTTTAAACTTTTTTAAATTGTTCTACATCTAAAACAAAAATAGTGGCTCCTCCTACTTTAACTTCCACAGGAAAACTCATATAGCTTCCCATGTCGTAGCCAATATTCGCAGGAACCATTTCGGTTCTCTCTTGGGAATATTCCTTAATAATTCCAATCGCTTCTTCCACTTTTTCAGCTTCGCAACCAATCATCAATGTGACATTACCAGCACGCAAAAAGCCTCCCGTCGAAGAAAGTTTTGTTACTTGAAATCCACCCTTATTCAAAGCAGAACTGACGATTGAACTATCGTCTTTTGATACAATGGCCATAATTAATTTCATAAGAAATCACCTCTATTTTCCCCATTATAACAATTTCAAATGGTACAATCAACGAATTTTACCAAATTGAAAAATCTCTCCACATTCGATCCTCTTTACAAATATCAACAATTTCTAAAAGAGAAGATACTTGCCGACATGGTTGAGCTTTTCTTAAATTTTCAATCTGCTTTTCATCCTTGCTGTAGCCAATCGAATACGCTGCCATATTTTTAGCAGCTAAAATATCACCCGGATTGTCCCCTACATAAATACATGTATCATAACTGGCTTGTAGTTGATTGCACGCTTTAACCAAACCACTCGCATCCGGCTTAGGTTTCGGTAAATCTTCTTTCCCATATACAAGATCCATATACGGGCGTAATCCTGAAATTTTCAATCCCAATTCCACTGGCTTATGCCTTTTATTCGATACAATACCGACTTGGCATCCATACTCTTTCAATGCTTGAACACTCTTTAAAGCATCCGGCATATTTTTCAAATACGATTCATGCAATTGTAAATTGATTTCTTGATAACATTCGATAATATCTTCGATTTCTTCTTCTTTAAAATATTTCTTAAAAGTATCTTCTAATGTAGGGCCAAAAAAAGAATACAGTTCCTCATCTGAAAGTACATGATTCGGCAGTTTTTCTTGAAAAACTCGCCGAAAGGTCTCAAAAACCAACGGTTGGCTATCGATCAATGTTCCATCTAAATCAAATAAGACCAGTGGCTTTGGATGATGTCTTTTTGTCAACAATCCGACCACACTTATACAAACACAAACAATCGACCATACATCCCACGGAAGACATCCATACCAGATCAATGCCCACCATGCGCAGTTTCCTTCTTGTTCATATTTTAGCTTTCGAATGAAATATGTAATCAAGAAAAATCCAAACAAGAAAATCCATTGTTCACTCGCATAGACAAGTAAAAGATTGGTCAAAAGGACATCGCTCATACGCAACCATGAATATTTTTTTCTTACACAAACCCACGTCATATATCCAAGTCCGCAAAGAAATACAATCGAATGAAGGGGTGCCATAGCCATAATCACCATGGATGGTAATGCCATACTATGTATTTCAAATGTGGAATATCCCCACTTTTGAAGTGTAGTAAACGTTCGATAATAGGCAATCAAAAACAATAGGAAACGAAGACTAAGCTGTAGTTCCATTTGAATCTTCCTCTTTGTTTTCTTCGATTCTTTCTAATATTCGAGCTTCAAATTCTTTTACCGAATCCACTCCATCCTTTAACAATAAATAGTTGGTTACGGCAGTTTCTATGATGGTCGACATTGGTCTAGCATCACTGACTGGAATGGTAATTTTTAATATATCAATACCTAAAATATCTTCATATTCTTTTTTCTCAATCCCAATTCGATCATAGTTCATATTGTCAGTAAACCGTTCTAAATGGATAATCAAGTCGATTTTAGATTGTTTTGTGATGGATGTCACCCCATACATTTTGGCCACATCCACAATTCCTACTCCTCTCAATTCCATAAATCCTTCAATAATCGAAGATGGTTTACCTACAATTTGGTTATGAATTCGATAACAGTCGACGCGATCATCGGCCACTAGCTGATGTCCTCTTCGAACTAAATCCAATACGATTTCACTTTTTCCCATACCAGATTTTCCAGTAATCATAACGCCTGTTCCAAAAACTTGTACCAATTCTCCATGAATAATAATCGATTTGGCTAATTTTTCATCCAAATAGTTGATCACATTAATGATCGCATGACTGGATGGTGTTTTGGTTACAAGAATTGGAAAATTTTTACGTTCTGCAATTTCTAATAATATTTCGGGACATGTATTGTTGTGGGTGATTAAAATGGCAGGCGTATCATCGCCTGTTAAAAATTCAAAAGATCGACGTTGGACGACTTCATCCATTTGAGATTTGATATATCCGATTTCTTTATCGCCCAATACAACAAGTCGTTTTAATTCACTACCTATCATATATCCTGCCAATTCCAATCCAGGACGATTAATATCGGCCAATGTTAATTCTCTTTGAACGGCTTGCTCATCTCCACAAACGAGTTGAAGTGAAAATTTATCAATTAATTTTTTTACCGTCACAACTCCCATTTTCTCACTCTCCTTCCAATAATGGTTTTAAATATTTTCCAGTATAACTTTGCTCACATTTTACAATTTGTTCTGGCGTACCTTTTGCTACGACCTTTCCACCATCGACTCCCCCTTCAGGGCCGATGTCGATGATATAGTCAGCACATTTGATCACATCCAAATTGTGTTCGATCACAAGAACGGTATCTCCATGATCCACTAATCTTTGAAGAACCGAAATCAACTTTTTCACATCCGATGAATGCAATCCAGTCGTTGGCTCATCAAGCACAAACAATGTTTTGCCAGTCGCTTTCTTTTGTAGTTCCGAAGCCAATTTCACACGTTGGGCTTCTCCTCCGGATAAGGTTGTCGCACTTTGACCTAATTTAATATACGATAATCCAACATCTTTTAATGTTTGTAGTTTATGTTTGACTTTAGAAATATTAGAAAAGAATTCTACCGCTTCTTCAACCGTCATATCCAATACATCGGCGATGGTTTTTCCTTTATATTTGACTTGTAGCGTTTCTTCATTGTATCGGCTTCCTCCACATTGATCACAAGGAACGTATACATCGGGTAAAAAATGCATAGAAATTCGTTTTATTCCATCTCCTTGGCAAGCTTCACAACGTCCTCCTTTGACATTAAAAGAAAAACGTCCTTTATCAAATCCGAGCAGTTTGGCTTCTTTTGTTTGCGCAAACAATTCTCGAATGTCATCGAATACGCCCGTATACGTAGCTGGATTCGATCTTGGTGTTCGTCCAATTGGTTCTTGTCCAATTTCCACAATTTTATCTACATACTCAAGTCCTTGTATTTCTTTACAAGCTCCAGGTTTCACTCGAATTTTCCCGAGCGAATTTTGAATTCCATGCGTTAATACTTCACTTACTAAAGAAGATTTTCCCGATCCAGATACACCTGTCACAACAGTAAATGTTCCTAATTTAAAATCGACCGTTACATTTTTAAGATTGTTGTGACTCGCTTTAACAACTCGAATTTTATTCCCATTTCCTTTACGACGAGTCGTTGGTACTTCAATTTTTTTACGACCGCTTAAATACGCTCCTGTGATTGAATTTTCATTGTTCATAATTTCTTGAGGAGTCCCTTGGGCAACGATTTGTCCTCCATGAACACCTGCTCCTGGTCCCACGTCAACAATGTAATCACTAGCTCTCATCGTATCTTCATCGTGTTCAACAACAATGAGGGTATTTCCTAAATCCCGCATTTCTTTTAACGTATCGATCAATCTATCATTGTCTCGTTGATGCAGTCCAATGCTTGGTTCATCCAATACATACATGACTCCTGTTAACTTCGATCCAATTTGAGTGGCTAAACGAATACGTTGCGCTTCCCCTCCAGATAAGGTTCCTGCTAAACGATCCAATGTTAAATATGTTAATCCTACATTTTTTAAGAATTCCAAACGGTTTCGGATTTCTTTAGTAATTAATGCTGAAATTTTTTGTTCCGACTCATTCAATTGGAGATGGTCCATAAATTCGATGGCTTCTTTCACACTCATTTGTGTCCATTCATAAATGTTTTTTCCACCCACTCGAACGGCTAATACTTTGTCAGATAAACGAGCTCCATGACAAGTTTCACAAACGGTTTCTCCAATAAAGTTTCCGTACCATTCACGATTCCATGCCGATTTAGTTTCTAAAAAACGTCGTTCAATCAAAGGACATACTCCTTCAATATATTCATATTTATTTAAAACAGTGCCTGATTTCGAAAACAATTGATAATGAATGGCTTCATCCGATCCATATAAGATATAATCTAATTTTTCTTTAGGGATGGAAGCAATAGGTACGTCCATATCGATATCATAATGGTCGATTAAGACTTTCATTTTTTGCCATTCTAAATTTTCTGTATTAACAATATTTTTATAATAAGTGATGGCCCCTTGGCCAATGGATAACGTTCGATCTGGAATCAATAAATCCACATCGACTTTTTGTGTAATCCCAAGTCCTTTACACGTAGGACACGCTCCGGATGGAGAGTTAAATGAAAAGAGTCTTGGTTCCAATGTTGGGACGGTGAATCCACAAATTTTACATGCATAATTGGAAGAAAGCAATATTTCTTCTTCCCCAGCTAAAACAAGAACCATCCCTTCACCAATGCGTAATGCGGTTTCAATCGAATCAAAAAATCTAGAACGATTGTCAGATTTAATAATGCGGTCAATCACAATGTCGATGGTATGTTTTTTATTTTTTTCAAGAGACGATACTTCTTCTAAGTATTGAATCTGTCCATCAATCCGTGCTCGAACAAATCCTTCTTTCATCATCTTATCAAGTAAGTCTTTGTGCGTTCCTTTTTGAGAATGTACCACTGGCGCCATAATCGTACAACGGGTACGGTCTGGTAATGCCATCATCTGGTCAACCATTTCTTTCGTAGTCATTCCGGTAATAGGTTCATTATGAATTGGACAGTAGGGAACTCCAATGCGAGCATACAAAAGTCGTAAATAGTCATAAATTTCTGTAACTGTTCCAACAGTTGAACGAGGATTGTTAGATGTCGTTTTTTGATCAATCGCAATCGCAGGAGATAGTCCATCAATTTGATCGACGTCGGGTTTTTCACTGTTTCCTAAAAATTGTCGAGCGTATGCAGACAATGATTCCATATAGCGCCTTTGTCCTTCGGCATAAATGGTATCAAAAGCTAATGATGTCTTTCCGCTTCCTGAAACTCCCGTCATAATTACGAACTGGTCTCTAGGTATTTTAAGGTCAATATTTTTTAAATTATTTTCACGAGCTCCTTTAATTGTAATAAACTTATCCATAACGTCCTCCTTAACTACACAATTTTACTATAAAAAAAACGGTTTGTGAAACCGCTTCAATAAAAAATATAAAAAAAGGACCCGGCAGCGAGCTATTTTCGCAGGAGCGCGTCCAACTATCTTCG
>SAMEA104404106__coassemble_484_pt1 | contig 41123 bp, 35 predicted proteins | sample SAMEA104404106__metabat2_low_PE_012 | metagenome-assembled genome bin SAMEA104404106 (sample SAMEA104404106) | Balaenoptera acutorostrata | reverse complement strand
GTAAATTTATATATGCATTGATTTTTACAATGACTATTATTTATGATCCGTATATCCGACAGTTTTTATCTATCTTTAAGATGTTTAGAAAATTAAAATACTAACTAAAAGCATGTGATACGCATGCTTTTTATCATATAAAAACAAGAGGATGCACGCTACTACATAAAAATATACACCTAACACAAGTTTAATATAAGTCTTATATTTTATTTAATAAGGTGTATATTACTCGATGAAGGAGAATAAATAGAGGTGAATATTATGTTTAAATCCGAACTTACGTTTTATATATGTTTGTTATTGTTCTTTTTAATATTACGATATGTATTGAAATGGTTAAGTCATTTTAAGATTTTCAAAAATTTTTTTGATATGTTAGAACAAAAACATTTAGATGAAATTTTCATTGACTGTTTTCTAGTAATCGCATATTTAATCATCGCATTCTTAGTTCCTTTTAGTGAAGCATTTCAAACTCAGATACAAGATGGAATATATTTTTGGATGGGTATAATATTATTAGATATATTAGAAAACTTTATTGAAAATGTTTATAGAAAATATAAAAAATAAAATGTGTTTTAAAGAAGTCTCATAGTGAGACTTTTTTTGTGACGAGGATAAAACTTAAAAAATATTGGATGTTTAACAAAAAGAAGGAATAGAATTTCCTCCTTTTTTCCTCCTTTATAAAATTAAAGTGTTTTTTTAGTTTGAGAAAGTATAAAAAAAGCCGATACCTAAAGGGTAACGGCAATCTTTAACAAAGTGGTGGTCTCAGTCGGAATCGAACCAACGACACAAGGATTTTCAGTCCTTTGCTCTACCAACTGAGCTATGAGACCAACTAAATGGTTGCGGGAGAAGGATTTGAACCAACGACCTCCGGGTTATGAGCCCGACGAGCTACCAGACTGCTCTATCCCGCGATGTAAAATAAATAGAATGGCGGAGAAGCTGGGATTCGAACCCAGGCGCCGCGTTAACGACCTACCGGTTTTCAAGACCGGACCCTTCAGCCACTTGGGTACTTCTCCAAAGGTAAATATAATATATAGTGGTGGACCCTGTAGGACTCGAACCTACGACCCGCCGGTTATGAGCCGGATGCTCTAACCAACTGAGCTAAGGGTCCAAAATAAACTCGTTGGTGGCTGGAGTGAGACTCGAACTCACGACCTTCCGGGTATGAACCGGATGCTCTAGCCAACTAAGCTACCCAGCCAAAGAGATATAAATACTGGTCGGGACGACAGGATTTGAACCTGCGACCCCTTGATCCCAAATCAAGTGCACTACCAAGCTGTGCTACGTCCCGAATTTAAAACTTAATGGCGCGCCCTGCAGGAATCGAACCCACAACCTTTTGATCCGTAGTCAAACGCTCTATCCAGTTGAGCTAAGGGCGCATTTATCAAGTGCCCATTTAATATACCATGGAATTCAAACCAATGCAAGCACTTTTTTAAAGTTTTTTTATTTTTTTCAATTTCTTAAGAAATTGAGTGGCGCGCCCTGCAGGAATCGAACCCACAACCTTTTGATCCGTAGTCAAACGCTCTATCCAGTTGAGCTAAGGGCGCATTTATTAGCCGAGTAATAATATATTACAAATCCAAAGATGATGCAAGTAAAAATTTTAATAATTTGCTATAATAAAAACCTAGAAAAGAGGTTTTACAATGCTAACTCAAACACAATTAGAATATATATTAAACCGAAGCATGAAATCTCATGCTGATTTTGCTGAAATCTTCGAAGAAGAAGGAACCAATGAAGCCATCACAATGCTCAATGGCGACGTAGAAAATGTAAATCGCTTATTACGAGCAGGATTATCCATCCGACTTTATAAAGGGGTTCAATCCGTATATGGATACACAAACGAAACCGATCTGCAATCCATCGAAAAATTAGTCGATTCTTTACGAGATGCATTCGGACGATGTGCAAAAGAGGATTCTGTACACTTATCAGAAACAATCATTGAAAATAAGCATCCTATTCAAATCAATCCCATTCATGCACCTCTACAAGAAAAAGTATCATTGATGAAACAAACCAACGACACTGCAAAATCTTTAGACAAAAGAATCGTTAAAGTATCCACAAATCTTAGTAATGTAGAACAACATGTACAAATATCCAATTCAAATGGACGATTTGTAAAAGATACACGAATCCGAACACGCATGAGCTGTTGCGCCTATGCCAAAGAAAAAGACAACATGCAAGCAGGAACGGCCTCTCCAGGAGCTAGCATGGGATTGGAATTTTATGAGTTAGAAAATTCAACACCCCAAGCCATCGCCCAAGAAGCCGTACGCACCGCTTTAGTCATGCTCGAAGCCAAAGATTGTCCATCTGGAAAAATGCCAGTCATCATCGACAATGGATTTGGAGGTGTAATCTTCCATGAAGCTTGTGGACACGCTCTAGAAGCCAGTGCTGTATCCAAAAATCAAAGCGTCTTTACAAATAAATTAGGCCAACAAATTGCCAACCCTAAAGTGACAGCCATCGATGATGGAACCATTCCAAACGCATGGGGAAGTGAAAATGTAGACGACGAAGGAACTCCACAACAAAAACGAATATTAATTCAAGATGGAATTCTAAAAAGTTATATGATTGACACTCTGAACGGACGAAGAATGAACATGCCATCTACTGGATCGAGCCGACGCCAATCGTACAAATATGAAACGACATCTCGAATGTCGAATACATACATCGCACCAGGAAACGATACCTTCGAATCTATGCTTTGTGACATTGAAAAAGGACTGTACGCCAAAAAAATGGGAGGCGGAAGCGTCAATCCACAAACAGGAGAATTTAACTTCTCTGTCATCGAAGGATATATGATTCGAAATGGAAAAATATGTGAACCTGTTAAAGGCGCATCCTTAATCGGAAATGGAAAAGACATATTAATGAATATTGACATGGTCGGAAACAATCTTTGTCGAGCCCAAGGAATGTGTGGAGCAAGCAGCGGAAGTATACCAACCGACGTAGGACAACCGACCATTCGCGTATCCAACATTACAGTAGGAGGGACAAGCAATGAATAAACAAGCATGGATTGAAAAAGCCCAACAAATCGGCATTGAACAATTTGAAATCTACCAAAACATCTCTAAATCATGTGAAGTCACATGGTTTGACGGACAAATGGACACCAACGTCGTATCTGACATTCAAGGAACGTCCATTCGAGGAATTGTACAAGGACATACAGCCTACATGGCCTTAGAAACCGATGACGACAGCCAAATGGAAAATGTATTAACCCATTTAAAAGAACAAGCCTTATTGATTTCCAGCCAAGAAGAAAATCATCTTGTAGCACTTATGGACATCGACTATGTAAAATCGAATAAAACATTTGTTCCTGCCTCTATGGAACAAATCTATACGCTTCTTTCCACCATTGAAAAAAAAGTACTCGCCTACGATCCAAGAATTGTACAAGTCGGATATTTAACATGGAATCAAGGAAGTGGAAGTCGTGAAATCACAAACTCATTAGGATTGCACGTACAAGATGAAGACGAAATTCAATACATCGCTTGCACCGCCATTGCCCAAGAAAATGACGAATACAAAGATGAAACCAAAATTGAAATCGTATACGACATTCAAAACTTGAATATCGACCAATTTGTAAAAGAATTATGCGAAAGTACACTCGAAAAATTAGGTGCACACTCTATTCCAAGTCAAACATGCCCCATCATCTTAGAAAAAGAAGCAATGACAAGCTTATTCGCCAACTTAAGCGACATGTTTAACGGAGAAAGCATCGCCAAAGAACTTTCACCCATCTCAAACAAAATCAATAAACCTATATTTTCAGAAAAAATTACCATCGTTGACAATCCAAAAAACACAGACTGCCTAAGCATTGCTAACTTTGACGATGAAGGATATCCAACCAGCAAAAAAACAGTCGTCGACCATGGAATTTTTACAACCATTTTACACAATACAAAATCAGCCGCTAAAATGAACATGCAAAGTACAGGAAATGGATTCAAAAGTGGATATGCCTCAAGCGTAGGCATCTCACCCATGAATTTATATATCGAACCGGGACAAAAGACACTTTCACAATTGGAAGAACAAATGCAAAATGGCCTAGTTATCACCGAATTGATGGGACAACATGCCGGAATACGCCATGTCACAACCGACTTCTCTTTACAAGCTAGTGGATATTGGGTAGAAAATGGGAAACGTAGCCATGCTGTGACACTGATTACAATCGCTAACAATTATTTAGATATGATGAAACATGTTGTTGCAGTTGGAAACGATCTAGAATGGAAATATAAACAAATTGCATGCCCAAGCATCTTGTTTGAATCATGCCAAATTAGTGGAGAATAATATGAACGAATTAAAACAAGCCCTACAACAATTTAAACAACACCAAACTCAAGAAAACTTACAAACATTGGCCCAAAGTCTTCTTGTCAATAAAGTCTATGCACCCGCTATGTGGGATGCGCAACCAACCAAAAATGAAAATGGACAACTTGAATTTGCACCCAACACACAAATACAACTTATGATCATTGAAGACGAACAAGGAAACTGTTATTTTCCTTTTTTCACCGATCTAGAAGAAGTGCAAGCTTGGAAAGTCAACCAACAAACATTACTTTTATCATTTGAACAATGGATTCGCTTTACCGACATGGCCCAAAATCAAGTCAAAGGGGTCATCATCAATCCGATGAGTGAACAATTTCCAATCGTACAAGAATTGATTCAAAATTTAAAACAAGTACATCAAAGTCAAGTATCTCAAAATCATTTACAAGCCGGAGAAAAAATACACCTAATGGAACCGAGCTTAGACATTCAAGAAATGAAAGCAATCATTCAAAAAGAGTGTAGCGAAATAGAAGAGATTCAAACCGTCTACATTAAAGAACGATTTGTAGAAAACCAAGGAAGTCACTGGTTTATTCTTGTTGATTCAAAAAAAGAAGATCCAATCTACTTTGAAAAAATAGGACAAAGCTTAGTGGGACATACCCATCAAAAAAAGATGGAATTTATGTTTGCCAATACACCATTGGCCGAACAAATCATTCAAAAAACACAACCAATCTATGAAAAAAAATAAAAAACATTTGGTATAATTGAAAAAAAGAAGGTGAAACGATGAAACTACCAGAAACGATTTTAAAAATTATGGACACCTTCACAAAAGCAGGCTACCAATCCTATGTTGTAGGAGGATGTGTTCGAGATGCCATCATGCAAAGAAATCCATCCGATTATGACATGACAACCAACGCAAAACCCGAACAAATCCAAGCCTTGTTCGAACATACATTTCCTACCGGCATTCAACACGGAACCATTACTGTTTTAATGGACAATCAACTCATTGAAATTACAACCTTTCGAACAGAAAGCGAATATGTTGACCATCGCCATCCGAAAACGGTCGAATTCGTAGACGATATCCATTTAGATTTAGCAAGACGCGATTTTACCATCAATGCAATGGCATACCATCCACAAACAGGATTAATCGATCCTTTTGAGGGACAGAAAGACATTCAAAGAAAAATAATTCGAACAGTAAACAATCCAGATCAACGATTCCAAGAAGATGCTTTACGTATGCTTCGGGCCCATCGGTTTGCAGCCAAGCTAGGTTTTACCATCGAAGAACAAACGATGGCAGCCATAGAACGAAATGAACGATTGATAGATACAGTAGCCGTAGAACGACTCTTTAAAGAATGGATGGAAATTTTAAAATACAATCCCACTCAAATTGCATCTATGACCGGCCTTTTTAAAAAGTGGATTCCTGAATTGGAACTTTGTTTACATTGTGGGCAAAATAGTATTTATCATTATACCGATGTTTTACATCATATTTTGGATTCGATTTCTTATTGTGAACCCTTTAATGAAATCGTTGCGCTTGCACTTTTGTGCCATGATTTAGGAAAACCGGCCACAAAACAAACATCAGAAGATGGAAGAGATCACTTTTATAAACACCCATTAGTCAGTTATGAATTGAGTAAACGCATTGTTAAAGATTTAAAACTATCCAATCAATATAAAAATACAATCCCATTATTAGTACTACATCATGATGATATTTTAAGTCCTGCACTTAGAAATGTATGGAAAATGCGACGGACGTGGGGAATGAGTGCAGAAATGGTCGAATATTTGTTTCAAGTTCAATATTGCGATATCATGGCACATTCTAAAAAAGGAAGAGAACGGCTCCAACGTTATGAACGGTTTAAAAGCTTTTATGAACAAACCATTCAAGAACGTCCTTTGTCAATTTCGCAATTGGCGGTCGATGGACATACAATCTTACATTTAACTGGAATTTCTGGAAAAGCCATTCGAATTGCCTTAGAAAATTGTTTAGAATATTGTTTTTACAATCCGAGCAAAAACAATCGACTGGACTTATTGACTTTTATATTAAAAAATTCAAAACGATTTCAAAAAGAAAGTGAGAGGATACAATGCAGATCATCTTTTTAATCCTTTTAATTTTCATTGCCATTATGATGAGCATCCTATGCAGTATGCTCATCTCTTTCTTTCGTAGAAACCGCGAAGAAAATATGCAAATGATGATGAAAAATCAAGAATCAATCACGACCGCTAGCCAAAGTGATCAAAAAATATTTCAACGATTCGAACTCTTATTGAATCAAGTACAACAAGTACAAAGAAACCAAGCGAGCGTGAATCAATCGATGGATTGGCTACAAAATCAAATGGACTCTATGAACCGAGTGATGACCAATACGAAACGAAGAGGAAATTGGGGAGAGTACCAATTGGATTGGTTACTTCATGAATATGCAGGAGAAAACGATCATATTTATACAAACCAATATACACTTTCCAATGGAAAAATTGCGGATGTAGCCTTTCATTTACCAGGCAGTGATAAAGTATTATGTGTCGATTCGAAATTTCCTATGGAAAATTTTATTCGTATGGATGAAGATAGCGAAAATCGCGAAATATATTATCGAGCATTTCGCCAAAATATTAAAAAACACATTGATGACATTGCTAACAAGTATATTAATCAAGACACAGCCAATCAGGCTATTTTATTCATTCCAAGTGAATCTATTTATCAGTTTGTTTGCGCTAAATGTGATGATTTATTAAGCTATGCGCTTCAAAAACATGTGATGGTCACATCACCGACTACTTTAGTCGGTATTGTTTTTACATTGCATGCAAGTACACAAGATTTCTATCAGGCCCATCATATGGAAGAAATTGAAAAGAATATTTTATCGTTAAAACAAGATATGGAACGATTGGTGTCTCGTAGTGAAAAAGCACAAAAATCATTGGAAAGCTTGGTTGGACAATTTCAATTGGTTTCCACATCGGCCAATAAGATTTCACAACGCTTTAATAAAATGATCCAAGGAAAGGAAGATGTATAGAATGAATACATTGAAAGGGGATATTACCCGATTGGATTTTGATTTGATTGTCAATGCGGCCAATGAACAACTACTTCCTGGAGGAGGCGTTTGTGGAGCTATTTTTGAAAAAGCAGGCCATGGATTGGTGCAAGCTTGTCAAGAATTAAAAGGGTGCGAGACAGGAAAGGCAAAAATCACACCAGCATTTGATCTGCCCTGCAAGGCGATCATTCATGCAGTCGGTCCTGTGTATCAAGGCGGACAAAACAATGAGGCCGAATATTTAACGGCAGCGTATTGGAATAGTATGGTTATAGCCTATGATTATATGCGCAGTCATGATTTAGATCATGTTAGTCTAGCTTTCCCTTGCATTTCAACAGGAATTTATGGTTTTCCAAAAGATGAAGCGTGCCAAATTGCCGTGAAGACCATTAAAAAGTTATATTCCAAGTTTCCAGAAGCAAAAGACATTCATGTTACTTTTGTTTGCTATGGACAAGAAGATTATCGATTGTATAAAGAGGAATTGAAAAAGTTATGAAGTCGATGGTAGAAATTTCACACGAGTTTTTAAAACCTGTTTTGCATAGGCAAGCCATCTGCGTGGATGCTACGATGGGAAATGGAAAAGATTCTCAATTTTTCTTAAGTCAAAAAGTGAGAAAAGTGTATGGGTTTGAGATTCAAAAAGATGTATTCAATCGTACAAAAGTTATGATTTCTGATTCGAACTGGGTTCCGATTTTGGATGGCCATGAGCATATGGATCAATATGTACAAGAGGGGGTGGATGCGATAGTTTTTAATTTTGGCTTTTGTCCAAATGAAGATGAAACAATCACAACACTTGCTAAAACGAGTCGAGTGGCTGTTGAACAATCGCTTCGTTTGCTAAAAAGAAAAGGGCGCTTGGCCCTTGTTATGTATTCGCATGTTGGTTCGGATGCAGAACAACAAACGATTGAGGATTTGTTAGTGTCTCTGTCCAATCATGAATTTCAAATTTATAAAATTCAAGCAGTCAATGTGAAGAATATGCCTTATTTTATTGGGATTGAAAAACGGTAGAGAATTCTATCGTTTTATTTCGATGTAAGAATCTATGGATTGTTCTACGATTTCAAAAGGAACCGATCCATGTTTTAATAAGGCTTCATGAAATTCGAGAGGTTCAAAATGAGTGCCTAGTTTATTTTGGGCCTCTTCTTTTAACTGTTGGATTTGATAATATCCATAATAATAAGATAAGAAAGTGGCAGGATTGTCACAAAGTTGATCGTATAAGTCTTGTAAGTCCTCTCCAAAAAGTTCGCTATATTTTTCGACGAACTGGTTGTAGGAAAGTCCATCATAATGAATGGAAATGTCCATAAGAGCGATATAGTCGTTCGTAAGTGTGGTATTTAAAATGTAGGCGTCTTTTTCTTTTTCATCTAAATCTAAAAAGTTTAAAGACTCCATTTCAACATATGTGGCATATCCTTCGGTAAACCCGATGTTGTTTAAAAGAAATTGAATTGGATATGTAAAGTGTTCATGGTTATATTGTGCTTGATACATGTGTCCGGGAATACCTTCGTGAGCGAGAGTGCTGTAAAATTCGATAGAGGAAGGATCGCTTCCATAGTCAGTTTGATTGTATCGAATTCGATAAGGGCTTGTTTGGTCGATGGCAGGAATTAAAAAGTAGGCCACGATTCCAGGCTGTGATTGTTCAGTAGCTAAAGGTATTGTATCGTATCGCATCGTTAAAAGTTTTGGAAATTCTTTTGTGTAATTTTCTTCTAAGAACGGTAAGATTTCATCTATGGACGAAAAAGGAGCAGTGGGTATGTCTTGATCAAAGAAGTTTTCGTTTTCTAGGATTTGTTTCCATTTGTTTTCTATATCTTTTTCTAGATTGGATTGAATGGTGCGTACGCTTTCGTTACTTCCGGTGGCATCCATGACTAAGGATTCATAATATTTTCTTCCATTTTTAAAGTGAGAAACACCTTGTAAAGGTTGGATGTCTTTTTTTAATTTTGTTAATTCGTCTATGATTGTTTGATAAGATGGAAAGAAGTATTGATCCATATAGGCTTGAAGGATTGAAATGGATTCGGGTTGGATGGGTTCTACTTTTTCGATTAAGGAAGTAGTAATAGCACTATCTGGTTGGGAGTCTAATATGGTTTGACAATCTTCAATGACTTGTTCGAAATCAAACATGAGAGTGTCTTGTTGGGCTTGCTTTTTCGTATATTCGATGGCTTCGTCTACATATCTTGGAACATCTTGAATCAAAATAAGGAGTGGTTCAATATCTGAAGCATCTCGAATGATATATTCACTGAAGAATTGAACGAGAGATTGATGGATTCCATTGTTTGAACTCCAAATCGAGTCCATGTAGTCGTAGGTTTTTGGTTGAAAGTTTAAATGTTCGTAGATAATTTGTTGTGTGGCATCTAAAGAAGATTTTTTGAAGGTTTTTAAAGGTTGATTTTCGTTTTTGAAATCGCCTAAGGTGATTTCTACTTTTTGGGGATGGATTCCATATTCTTCTGGGTTTTCGAAGTATTGGTGCATGGTAATGTAGTCAGATTCAGCAATATCGATTACGAGTTCTTCAAGGTATTGATTGAATTCTTCGTTGGGATGATCGGCGACTGGGGTAGCACAACCCCATGTGCTATACAATAGGGCAAATGATATAAATAGGGATATAAATTTTTTCATTCGGTTTCACTCTTTTCTGTTATTTATAGTATTATATAGTAGTTTTATTTAAGAAGGAGGTACATATGAGTAAAAATGTGGATTTAGGATCTGGGTCCGTTGCCCGTTTATTGTTTTCTTTGGCATTACCTTCCATTCTTGCACAAGTTATAAACCTACTCTATAACATTGTGGATAGAATGTATATTGGACACATTCCTGGAGTTGGTGCGGCCTCATTAACTGGTGTGGGTGTTACGATGCCAATCATTATGGCAATCAGTGCTTTTTCTGCTCTTGTTTGTATGGGGGGAGCTCCTCGTGCTGCGATTGAATTAGGAAAAGGAGATAAAGACAAGGCCGAAGAAATTATGGCAAACTGTTTTTCTTTATTGATTGTAGTGGCGCTCGTTTTAACGGGATTTGTTGAATTTTTTGCAGAAGACATGCTTTTGATGTTTGGTGCTAGTCAAGATACGCTTCCTTATGCTTTACAATATTTGAGAATTTATGCGTTGGGTACTATTTTTGTACAAACGGCGATGGGGATGACAGCCTTTATCAATACGCAAGGATATGCCAAATTTGGAATGTTAAGTGTATCGATTGGAGCCATTTTAAATATTATATTAGATCCGATTTTGATTTTCGGTTTCCATATGAATGTGCAAGGAGCTGCAACGGCTACCATCATTTCTCAATGTGCTTCGGCAATTTTTGTTCTTTGGTTTTTAAGCTCAGAAAGAAGCTTTTTGGATTTTGATTTAAAACGATTTGTTTTACGTAAAGAAGTGATTTTCCCTTGTTTGATGTTGGGGGCAGCCCCTTTTGTGATGCAAATTACAGAAAGCTTGATCAACGTATGTTTTAATTCGAGCTTATTAAAGTATGGTGGAGATACAGCGGTCGGTTCTATGGCGATTTTAATGTCGGTTATGCAATTTAGTATGCTTCCTCTTCAAGGAATGACACAAGGAAGCCAGCCGATTATTTCATTTAATTATGGGGCACATAAATACGATCGAATTCGTAAAGCCTTTAAAATCTTATTGTTGGTTTGTTTAAGTTATTCAACTTTGATTTGGATTGGAAGCGAATTCTTCCCTGGAGTATTTGCAAGCATGTTTACTAACGATCCTGTATTGGCCGAATATACTTGTTGGGCACTTCGTATTTATATGGGTATGAGTTGTATTTTTGGAGCTCAAATTGCTTGCCAACAAACGTTCATTGCGTTAGGAAATTCAAAGAAATCTTTATTCTTAGCTTGTTTAAGAAAAATTTTCCTTCTTTTGCCTTTGATTTACATATTGCCTAACTTCTTTACGGATCAAGTATTTGCGGTATTCTTAGCTGAACCTGTAGCGGATTGTATTGCGGTACTTACAACATGTACGATGTTCTATCATTTCTATAAGAAAACATTAAAAGAAGAGTAAAATCTTCTTTTTTTATATATAAAGTATTAAACCAGGGCCGATCCTATCTTTTTTGTGTTGTCTATATTGTTGGAATATGAAAAAAAGAGATTGCCTAGCCGCAATCTTTTCCATTTATAATCTTTTGAACAATTGTAAGTCCGATGCGATGATTCTTGATTTCTAATACACTAATTTTTAAATCATTTAATTCAATGTTAAATTGGGTTCCATCGTTAGGAATGTGCCCATAGCTAGAAAGAACATACCCTCCAAATGTGTCATACTCTTCAACAGGAAGTTCAACCTGTAATTCTTCGGCGACTTCTTCAATGTCGGCTAAACCATAGATGCGCCATTGATTGTCGCTTACTTTTTGAATGTCGGTCGGTTCAATCACATCGCCAACTTCATGCATTTCACCTAGTAAAGTTTCGAGAATGTCATGTAAAGTAACGATTCCTGTCATTCCACCATATTCATCCAATACAATCGCAAAGTAAGTTTTTTGATTTTTCATTTCCAACAGCAAATCATCCACTTTGATATTTTCAGTAACAAACAATGGTTCATCTTTTGCTTTGGCAAGCACGTTGGCTTGAGAAAAGTCATTCAAACGGAAATAATCTCTTGTATCTAAGACACCGATGACATCTTCATTTTCATGGTCGACAATCGGGTAAAAGGTATGTCGATTTTCATGAATGGTCTGTTTCCATTCCTCGGCACTTTCTTCTAAAAATAAAGAGACAACTTGGCTTCGATGGGTACAAATTTCTTCAATAGATGTATCGTCCAATTCGAATACATTTTCAATAAATTCTTTTTGAGGCTGATCGATGCTTTCCTCACTTGCTGCTTGTAACATTTCACGAATGTCTTCTTCGGATACATCTTCTTTTTCTGGTAAAGCTTGAATCGGCAAGAAAAAAGTGAAAATAGAAAAAATGGAAGTAAAACCATGCACAAGCGGCAAGAAAGAATTGGCCGATTGTAAATGGGTATATGTATAATGTTTTGGGATTTGAATCCCCAAAATTAAATCTACATATAAGTAGGCAGGCAAAGTTACCCAAATCGGATAGGGTAAAGATAACGCACTGACCAATCCAATAAATTGGGTCAATAATGCAAGCCAATATAAAGTGACAAATTGTCGGTTCACTTGGTAGATGTCTTTTTTACCATCAGAAATGATAATTTTACCAATGGAAAAAAGAGCTGTAAAAAGAATACATACAATACTAATTGTCAATTGCCAAACGGGATCGTCCGGTAACATAAATAAAACACCCCTCTACTACTAATGATTATTGCTTAAATCATAGCGAATTTGAGGAGTGATTTCAAATCGAGTTATTGGTTGTTTTGCATTAAGTAAGAGATAATGGCTTTACGAGTGACAATCCCAATAAAAATGTTTCGATCATCGACAACCGGAACAAAGTTTTGATATAGAGACTTTTCAAATAATTCATCAATCGAAACGTTGAATGGAACGGCCGGCATGAAATTATCACGAATGAGTTCACGAATGTCTGTATGATTGATTTCATCATGAGAAATAGTCGGATGATCTATCATATAGTATAAAAAGTCTCCTTCTGTTACTGTTCCTAAATACTCTCCATCGTTGTTGATGACAGGAACGGCAGTAAATCCATGTGTACGCATCATTGCCAACGCTTCGGCGACACTTAAATTATCATATAAATATTTTGTTTGTTTTTTGTTTTTTAAAAAGAAAAAGATATTATCTTGCATTGTTTTTATTCCCCCAGATTATTCTAACGTAAACTTGTCAAAAGAATATGGGAAAATTTACAAAATATGCGATATAATATCATGTAGACATGGGTTTATAAAAAATATAAATTGTGCGTTGAAAATTCATTTGATTGTGATAGAATATATCAGGAAAAATGAGAACCAAGAAGAGAAACAGCTTTTCTTAGGGATATTATTAGGAGGTTTTTGTACTATGAATACACATTCATTATTATCGATGAAAGATCTTTCAGTAACCGAAATCTTTGATATTCTTAACGATGCTAGAGCTTTTAATAATTCTAAGAAAGATTGGCAATTTCCAATGCAAAACGCTTTGGTTGCTAATCTTTTTTTTGAGGCATCAACAAGAACACACTTTTCATTTGAAAGTGCTGAATATCAATTGGGTTGCAAGGTAGCTGATTTTGATTCAAAAACAAGTAGTGTAACTAAAGGAGAAACTTTATATGACACTGTAAAAACGTTTGAATCCGTTGGATATAATGCCGTAGTCATCCGTCACAGCCAAGATGAATACTTTAAAGAATTAGAAAATATTAACATTCCCATCATTAATGCTGGAGATGGAAAAGGAAACCACCCTACTCAATGTTTATTGGATTTATACACAATGTACGACGAATTTAATACATTTGAAAATTTGAATGTAGTCATCTGCGGAGATATTGAACACTCAAGAGTGGCAGCTAGCAATAAAGATGCCTTGACTAGACTAGGGGCCAATGTCGTTTTTGCAGGTCCTAAAGAATGGCAACGCGAAGGATATCCAACGATGGACTTTGATCAAGCTGTCGAATGGGCAGATGTTGTCATGATGCTTCGTATTCAAAAAGAAAGAGGAGCCGGACTTGAAAATATGTCGGATGCCGAATATCTAGAAAAATATGGATTGAATAAAGAAAGATATTCTCGTATGAAAGAACATGCTATCATTATGCACCCAGCACCTGTAAATCGAGGAGTCGAAATTGATACAGATTTAGTTGAATGTGAAAAAAGTCGTATTTTTAAACAAATGGAAAATGGAGTATTGGTACGAAAAGCCGTTCTGAAACGTGCTTTCGGATACCCAAATTTTGAAGGAGAATAAAAATGAGACGAATCAGTAATGGAACAGTCCTGATAGATGGACAACTTGTCAAAAAAGACATTTTATTTAACGAGAACGAAATTGTAGAAATCGCCGACCACATTGAAGGAGATTACGAGACAATCGATGCTTCGAACCTTACTGTATTACCAGGACTTGTCGACGTTCACGTACATTTACGCGAACCCGGCCATTCAGAAAAAGAAACGATTAAAACAGGAACACGGGCTGCGGCAGCCGGAGGATTTACAACTATCTTTGCGATGCCCAATGTAATTCCATTCCCAAGCGATGTGGAAACAATGCAAGAGTACTTGGCTCTTATTGAAAAAGAATCTTGTGTACACGTACACCCATATGGAACGATTACTAAAAATGAAGCCGGAAAAGAAGTAGTCGACTTCAAAGCCTTAAAAGAATTAGGCATTCATTGGTTTAGTGATGATGGAGTCGGAGTGGCCGATGAAACCGTAATGAAACAAGCGATGATGGCCGCTAAAGAAGCAGGAGTACTTTTTGCTTGTCATACGGAAGATATGAATTATCGTCGTCCAGGTGCTTGTGTTCATGACAGTGAAGTAGTAACATCAAAAGGATGGCTTGGAATTCCAAGTGCTTGTGAATCGGCACAATTGATTCGTGATATTCACTTAGTAGAAGACATTCATAATGCATATCATACATGTCACGTATCTGCAAAAGAAAGTGTTGAGGCCATTCGTCAAGCTAAAGCCAAAGGATTGGATGTAACTGGAGAAGTTACAGCTCATCATTTATTATTGGAAGACAAAGATGTTGTCGATCAAAACACAAAAATGAACCCTCCATTAAGAACACACGAAGATCGTATGTCATTGATTGAAGGATTGGAAAATGGAGCATTGGATTTTATTGCCAATGACCATGCACCACATAGTGCAGAAGATAAAATGAAACCAATGGATAAATGTCCATTTGGGATTGTCGCATTGGAAACAAGTTTTCCATTGTTGTACACAGAATTTGTTTATAAACAAAAACGTTGGACATTAGCACAATTGGTTGAATGGATGTCCACAAAACCAGCCCAACGTTTTGGTTTAAATAAAATAGGGAAAATTGAAGTCGGATATCATCCAGACTTCACATTAGTAGATTTGGATCACGAATATACAATTGATGTGGATTCTTTTGAATCCATGGGGAAAAACACTCCATTTGGTGGTTGGAAAGTACAGGCCAAAATTGTGGAAACAATTGTAGATTCTAAGACCGTATGGAAAGGAAATAAATAATGGAAAGATTACTTATTTTACAAGACGGTAGCGTATACCGTGGAAAAGCCTTAGGAAGTGACAATTTTAAAGTGGGAGAACTTGTATTCCACACAGGAATGACAGGTTACCAAGAAGTTTTAACAGACAACAACAACTGTTCAAACATTGTCATGATGACATATCCTTTGATTGGAAACTGCGGAATTAACCGTGACGACTACAAAGGAATGAACACATCCGTTTTTGGATTTGTTATGAAGGACTATTGCGAAGTACCAAGCAACTTCCGCTGCCAAGAAACATTGAATGAATTTTTAACACGCGAAGACGTACCGGCTATTTATGATGTAGATACACGTGCTATTACTCGTAAATTACGAAATGAAGGAACGATGAAAGCTACATTCGCAAACGTAGACGCCAATGTAGAAGAAATTGTTGCAAAATTAAATGCAGCCAACGCAGTACACAACCAAGTAGAAATGGTAGCTAGCAAAGAAATTTTCTTGATGCCAAACAGTGGAAAACGTGTTGTATTGATCGATTGTGGTTCTAAATTAGAAATTACTCGTGAACTAGCAAAACGTGATTGTGAAGTCATTGTAGTGCCTTTCACTACCACAACAGAAAAAATTATGAGCTTTAAACCAGATGGAATTGTTGTGACAGAAGGGCCAGGAAATCCAGAAGACTTGGTTGAGCTTCGTAATACAATCGCAGAATTGATGTCTCAAGTACCAATGTTTGGAGTAGGACTTGGACATGAATTGATTGCTTTAGCATGTGGAGCTAAAACATATAAATTAAAATTCGGACACCGTGGAGGAAACCACCCGGTTGTAGATTTAGCTACAGGAAAAGTGGAAATCACATCTCAAAATCATGGATATGCCGTAGATATTGAAAGCTTGAAAGACACTCGTTTAGAAATGACACATCAAGCATTGAATGATAAGAGCTGTAAAGGAATTCGTCACTTAGACTACCCTTGCTTCTCTGTTCAATACCATCCTTCAACAGCGCAAACTTTTGATCGATTTGTTGAAATGATGAACAAGGAGGGAAAATAATGCCAAAACGTACAGACATTCATAAAATTTTAGTAATCGGATCGGGTCCAATTGTTATTGGGCAAGCGGCCGAATTTGACTATGCCGGAAGCCAAGCTTGTCAGTCATTGCGTGAAGAAGGATATGAAGTCATTTTAATTAACTCTAACCCTGCTACAATTATGACCGACTCTACGATTGCAGACCGTGTATATATTGAACCAATCACGTTAGATTTTGCGAAACGTGTTATTTATAAAGAACGCCCAGATGCTATTTTAGGATCATTGGGAGGGCAAACAGGATTGAACCTAGTTGTTGAATTACACGAAGATGGAATCCTAGACGAATATGGTGTAGAAATCTTAGGAACAGATTTACATGCCATCAACAAAGCTGAAGACCGTGAATTGTTCCGTTCTTTAATGCAAGAAATCAACGAACCTGTACCAGAAAGTACCATCGTTCACACAGTGGAAGAAGCTGTCGACTTCTGTAAAACGTTAGGATACCCTGTTGTAGTACGTCCTGCGTATACACTAGGAGGAACAGGTGGAGGTTTTGCCGATGACGAAGAAGAATTACGTACCATCTGTGATGCTGGATTAAAAGTATCTCCAGTCCACCAATGTTTAATTGAACAAAGTATTGCTGGATACAAAGAAATCGAATATGAAGTGATTCGTGATGCTAACGATAGTGCTATTGTAGTATGTAACATGGAAAATGTAGACCCTGTTGGAATCCACACAGGAGATAGTATTGTTGTTGCTCCAACTCAAACTCTTACAAACCCAGAAAACTTAATGTTAAGAAATGCATCATTAAAGATCATTCGTGCCTTAAAAATCTGTGGAGGATGTAACGTACAATTGGCTTTAGATCCTAAGAGCTTTAAATATTATGTAATCGAAGTAAACCCTCGTGTTTCTCGTTCATCTGCCTTAGCTTCGAAAGCAACAGGATATCCAATCGCAAAAATTTCAGCGAAATTAGCTGTTGGATTGACTTTGGATGAGATTTTAAACCCTGTTACACAAACAAGTTATGCATGTTGTGAACCAACAATTGACTACATTGTTACAAAATTTGCTCGTTTCCCATTTGACAAATTCCCTCATGCAGACCGCCACTTAGGAACACAAATGAAGGCGACAGGAGAAATCATGTCAATTGGGCGTACTTTTGAAGAATCTTTCTTGAAAGCCGTTCGTTCATTGGAAATGAAAGTGGACCACATCGTAAAAAAAGATTTTGTTGGAATGAGTAAAGAAGACCTACTTGCTAAAATCAAACTTTGCGACGATGAAAGAATTTTTGCGATTGCTCAATGGTTACGCGATGGATACGATGTAGAAACAATTTGTAAAGAAACAAAAATGGACTTATTCTTCGTAACACACTTGAAAAACATTGTGGATTTAGAAAAAGTCATGATGGAAAATGTAAAAGATGTAGAAACGTTACGTACTTTGAAAAAAGCAGGATTTGCAGATAGTTACATTGCTCGTAACTGGAACATGAATGAAGCCGATTTATATGATTTACGTAAAGAAAATGGAATTATTCCTGTGTACAAAATGGTAGATACTTGTGCGGGAGAATTCCAAAGTGAAACTCCATATTTCTACTCTACATATGAACAAGAAAACGAATCTGTGCGTTCAGATCGTAAAAAAATCATCGTATTAGGTTCAGGACCTATCCGTATTGGACAAGGGGTTGAATTCGACTATGCGACAGTACACTGTGTAGAAACATTGCGTGAAGCAGGATATGAAGCAATTATTGTCAACAATAACCCAGAAACTGTTTCGACAGACTTCTCAATTTCAGATAAATTATATTTTGAACCACTAACAACAGAAGATGTAATGCATGTTATTGATTTAGAACAACCATTAGGAGTTATCGTTCAATTTGGTGGGCAAACAGCCATCAACTTAGCTGACTCTTTAGTAAAACATGGTGTTAAAATCTTAGGAACAAGCTTAGAAGATATTGACCGTGCTGAAGACCGTCATGAATTTGAAGAAATGTTACACAAATTAGACATTCCTCAACCTCAAGGGGAAACAGCAGTTACAGTAGAAGAAGCTTTAGTCATTGCCAACAAGATTGGATATCCAGTATTGGTTCGTCCAAGTTATGTATTGGGTGGACGTGCTATGGAAATTGTTCATAACGACGATGACTTACGCGTATATATGGCAACGGCTGTACAAGAAATTAGTCACGATGCCCCAATTTTAGTTGATAAATATATCGTTGGTAAAGAATTAGAAATCGATGCGATTGCCGATGGAGAAAATGTATATATCCCAGGTGTTATGGAACACATCGAACGTGCCGGAGTTCACTCAGGAGACTCTATTTCTGTATATCCAACACAAACAATTTCTCAACAAGTAAAAGATACAATTATCGATTACGGAACTCGTATTGGTAAAGGATTCAACTTTGTTGGACTTTATAATATTCAATTTATCGTAGATAAAGAAGATAACGTATATGTATTAGAAGTAAACCCTCGTTCTTCTCGTACGGTACCATTCTTATCGAAGATTACAGGGGTTCCTATGAGTTATATCGCAACGCAAGCTGTATTAGGTCGTTCGATCGTAGAACAAGGATTGACTCCAGGGTACCATCCTGAAGAAAAGAACCGTGTATTTGTTAAGGCGCCAGTCTTCTCATTTGCTAAATTGAGAAGTGTAGATACTGTTTTAGGACCTGAAATGAAATCAACAGGGGAAGCTTTAGGATCGGATGTTAACTTAGAAAAAGCATTGTACAAAGCTCTTGTAGCGAGTGGTGTATCGGTACCAACACATGGTAGCGTATTGTTGACGATTGCGGATGAAGACAAACCGGAAATTATCAATATGGCAAAACGATTTGCAGCGATTGGTTATGGAATTTATGCAACGGCAGGAACTGCAAAAATGTTAGAAGATGAAGGATTGTATGTACACTATGCTTCTAAGATTGAAGAAGGAAAAGATGACAGTGTAATTGATGTTATCCGTCATGGTCGTGTTAACTTTGTTATTAATACGATGTCAAGTAATTCGAAGAGCACACGTGCAGATGGATTCTTGATTCGTCGTGTGGCTGCAGAAAACAACTTATCTTGTATGACAAGTTTAGATACAGCCAATGCTTTATTGAATGTATTGGAATCATTGAGTTTCTCTATGATTTCTATGAATGAGATGGGAAAATAATATGGTGGATTTAGCGAAGATTTTATCGAATGTTGAAATTGCCAAAGATGTATACAGAATGGAGCTAGCTACAAAGCTAGCTTCCAACTGTAAACCAGGTCAGTTTATTGAAATTACAGTGCCTGGATATTACTTGCGTCGTCCTATTTCAATTAGTGAAATTTTTGAAGATAAAATTGTAATTGTATATAAAATTTTAGGAGAAGGTACAAAAGTAATGTCTGAAATGAAGCCGGGAGATATCTTGGATATTTTTGGATCGTTAGGAAATGGGTTCCCTATAGAAGAAAGAGACTCTCTTCTTTTAGTTGGAGGAGGAGTTGGAGTTCCACCACTTCTTGAAACTGCTAAACGCTATCGCGCTCTTGGTACAAAGGTGGATGTTGTTTTAGGTTTTAATTCTGCTTGCGATGCATTTTATATGGATGCTTTTGAAAAGCTAGGATGTCATGTAGCTGTGGCTACAATGGATGGAACATTAGGTACAAAAGGAACAGTTATGGATGCGATTCGTGAAGCGGGAATTACGACTTCGTATATCATGTCTTGTGGGCCTTTACCGATGTTAAAAGCGTTAAACAACGCATACACAGAAGGATATATTTCTTTAGAAGCTCGTATGGCTTGTGGTATGGGAGCTTGTATGGGATGTGTTGTAAAAGATCAAGAAGGACGTTCTTTACGTGTTTGTAAAGATGGACCTGTCTTCGAAGTAGGAAGGGTGGCACTATAATGGATTTAAGAGTAGAACTTCCTGGATTACATTTAAAAAATCCAATCATTCCAGCGAGCGGATGTTTTGGTTTTGGTAAAGAATTTGCCGAATTATATGATTTATCTATTTTAGGTGGGATTGCAATCAAATCTGCAACGCCTGCTGAACGTTTTGGAAATCCAACACCTCGTATTGCTGAAACACCGATGGGAATGTTAAATGCGATTGGTCTTCAAAACAAAGGGGTCGATTCGATTATTGAAAATGAACTTCCTTTCTTAGCAAACTATGATGTAGAAATCATGGCCAATGTGGCAGGAGCTTGCGAAGAAGACTATGTGGAAGTTATCAAAAAATTAAATGATCAACCGGTTATAAAAGCGTATGAATTAAATATTTCATGTCCAAATGTAAAACATGGGGGTATTGGTTTAGGTACACAACCTGAATTGGCAGCTCATGTAACACGTATGGCTAAGGCAGTGGCTACAAAACCTGTATATGTAAAGCTTTCTCCAAATGTAACAAATATTGTTGAGATTGCTAAAGCAGTAGAAGAAGCAGGGGCGGATGGAATCGTGTTGATCAATACTTTGATGGGTATGCGCATTAACTTAAAAACTGGAAAACCTTTATTGGCGAATGTGACGGGTGGGCTTTCGGGTCCTGCAATCAAACCAGTAGCCATTCGTATGGTTTACCAAGTGGCCCAAGCGGTACATATTCCAATTATTGGTGTGGGTGGTATCACTTGTGCGGAAGATGTTTTGGAATTCTTAAATGCAGGGGCGAGTGCTGTGGAAGTTGGAGCACAAAACTTTGTGGATCCTTATGTTTGTCCAAAGATTATTGAGGATTTGCCTAAGGTATTAGAAAAATATGGATATGCTTCTTTAGAAGAAGCGGTTGGAAGGAGTTTTAAATAATGAGTAAAACAATCGTAGCGTTAGACTTTTCTAGTAAAGAAGAAGTTGTTAACTTTTTAAAACAATTTGATGAACCTATTTATGTAAAGATTGGTATGGAATTAACTTATGCGGAAGGTTTGAGCATGGTTCAAACGGTAAAAGAAATGGGACATCACATTTTCTTAGACTTGAAACTTCATGATATTCCTAACACTGTAAAAGGTGGTATGAAAAACTTAGCGAACTTAGGAGTGGATATCACAAATGTTCACTGTGCTGGTGGTATTGCGATGATGAAAGCGGCAGTAGAAGGATTGGAATTAGGAGCAAATGGAGGGCCTCGTCCATTGTGTATTGGGGTTACTCAATTGACTTCAACTTCTAAAGAAGCTATGAATAACGAATTAGGAATTCCTGGTGATGTTATGGATTGTGTTATCCAATATGCAAAAAATGCAAAAGTGGCAGGATTGGATGGAGTTGTATGTTCTGTTCATGAAGCAAAAGCTATTCATGAAGCTTGTGGAGATGACTTCTTAACTGTAACTCCTGGTATTCGTTTAACAAGCGATTCTAAAGACGATCAAAAACGTGTAGCAACGCCTGACTATGCTAAAGAACAAGGTTGTGACTACATTGTTGTGGGTCGTTCAATCACAAAAGCTCAAGATCCAAAAGCTACTTACGAATTAATCGAAGGTATGATGAACTAAGCGAGTATATCTCGCTTTTTTTTTACCTCATAACATGGTAAAATCGTAATCGAATAGAACATTATTGATAGGAGGAAATTAATATGGAAGCCTACAAACAAGAGTTTATTGATTTTATGTTAGATTGTAAGGTTCTTAAATTTGGAGACTTTACATTAAAATCAGGGCGTAAATCACCATTTTTTATGAATGCAGGTGGATACGTGACTGGAAAACAATTGAAAAAATTAGGTGAATATTATGCAAAAGCAATTGTAGATAACTACGGATTGGATTTTGATGTATTATTTGGTCCTGCTTACAAAGGAATTCCTTTGGCGGTTGCTACAACTATTGCATTGGATGAATTGTACGGGAAAGAAGTTCGTTACTGTTCAGATCGTAAAGAAGTAAAAGATCATGGTGCTGACGTGGGTGGACTTTTGGGTACAAAACTTCAAGATGGAGATCGTGTAATCATGATTGAAGATGTAACTACTTCTGGAAAATCGATGGAAGAAACGGTTCCAAAAGTTCGTAATGCAGCGAATGTAGAAATCAAAGGGTTGATTGTTTCTTTAAACCGTAATGAAAAGGGGAAAGGTGAAAAAACAGCATTGACTGAAATTGCTGAATTATATGGTTTCCCTACAGCGGCTATCGTATCTATGCCTGAGGTTGTAGAATACTTGGAATCAAAAGATGCTTTGGATGCAGAGTTGAAAGATCGCATTGATGCATATTATGCACAATATGGAGCCACTGAGTAAGTGACTCCTTTTTTTGGAGGAAGAATATGAAAAACTTTGAATTATATATGCCGACACGGATTATTTTTGGTAAGGATTGTTTAACAAAATTGAATCGGGAAGTTAAAAAATATGGTTCGAATGTATTGTTAGTGTATGGTGGCGGAAGCATTAAGAAAAATGGAATTTATGAACAAGTTCTTGAAAAATTAGAAGATTGTAATGTTTTTGAGTTAGATAAAGTGCAGCCTAATCCTCGGATTGAAACGGTTCGTAAGGGAGCCATTTTGTGTAAGGAACATCAGATTGATGTAGTTTTGGCCATAGGTGGTGGCAGTACAATTGATTGTTCGAAGGTGATTGCGGCTGCGGCAAAATCTGAGTTGGATGCTTGGGATTTAGTGTTGGATTCTTCTTTGATTCAAGATGCTTTGCCGATTGTTGATATTTTGACGTTGAGTGCGACTGGTTCGGAGACGAATAATACGGCGGTGATTTCGAATGTAAGTCAGCATTTAAAGTTGGGGGTTTCGAGTTCTTATTTGTTTCCAAAATCGGCTTTTTTAAATCCGGAATTTACATATAGTGTGCCTGCGTTTCAGAGTGCGAGTGGGATGGCGGATATATTTTCGCATTTGAGTGAGATTTATTTTAATGAGGATGAAGAGGCGATGGTTCATCAATCGATGATGGAAGGGATTTATAGAACTTTGATTCATTTTGCTCCGATTGTTTTAGAGAATCCAAAAAATTATGAGGCGCGAGCCAATGTGATGTGGTCGGCTACGATGGCTTTGAATGGTCTTTTTAGAACGGCTTTCGGAAGTGGATGGTCTTGTCATCCGATGGAACATACGTTGAGTGCCTATTATGATGTAACGCATGGAGCAGGACTTGCGGTGTTGACTCCGGCTTGGATGGAATATGTGTTGGATGAAAAGTCAGTTTCTCGTTTTGTGAATTTTGGACGAAATGTTTGGCAAATTCAAGAGGGTTCAGATGATGAAATTTCTCATTTGGCGATTGAAAAGACGAAAGAGTTCTTTTTTACAACGTTAGGACTTCCTTCGTCTCTTTCAAAACTGGGGGTAGAAGAGGAGAAACTTTCTGAGATGGCGCAAAATGCGGTGGATTCGAAGGGTGGTATCATTCGAGGATATCGTACGTTAGAAAAAGAAGATGTATTAAAAATTTACCAGAATTGTTTTTAGTATTTTCATTTTGAATGAATTTTAGTATTCTATTCTGTGGAATAGAATTGGAGTGAATGTTTTGAGTCAAAATTTTAAAAATATTATAGGAGTATTGTTGGGGAATACAATTTATGCGTTTGGGGTATTGTTATTTGTTGTTCCAAATGGTTTGATTACAGGAGGTTCTACGGGGTTAGGAATTGCTGCGAATCATTTGTTTGGGATTCCTATTCCAATCTTTATTTCTATTTTTAATGGATTGATGTTTTTTATTGGTTTGTTCTTTTTGGGAAAGCGTTTTGCTTTTTCTACTTTGATCAGCACATTTTATTTTCCATTCATTTTAGGAGTGCTAGAAAATACGATTGGATATACGCAATTGACGTCGGATCCGCTTGTGGCTGCTTTATTTGGTGGTGTTTTGATTGGTACGGCGATTGGGATTGTTGTGCGTGCGCATGCTTCAACGGGAGGAATGGATATTCCACCATTGATTTTGAATAAGAAGTTTGCGATTTCGGTTTCCGTTTCGATGTATGCGTTTGATTTTATGATTTTGTTGGCTCAAGTTTTCTATACGGATACGGAACTTGTATTTTATGGAATCATTTTAGTGGCTACGTATACGATGGTGTTGGATAAAGTGTTGTTGCTTGGAAAATCACAAACAGAAGTTCAAATTATTTCTAAGGAATATGAAAAGATTAGTGAGTTGATACGAACAGAATTGGATCGTGGTACGACATTGATCGATGCAACAAGTGGATATTTAAAAAATGAATATCCGATTGTCATGTCTGTAATCAACAATCGAGAATTGCCAAAACTGAACAATCTTGTTAATGAAGTCGATGATCATGCTTTTATGATTGTCAACAAGGTCAATGAAGTCAGAGGAAGAGGATTTACATTTAAAAAAGAATATTATAAGTAACCCGTCGGGTTACTTTTTTTATACATGAAAAAAGCCTCAATCAAAGGGGAGATTGAGGCATATTATATAAGTTTATTTCAGGTTTATTTTACAGGCTCTTTATTTATTCTATGTTTTATTTTTTTCCTTTTCGGAAGCACATGAACCAGTCTAAGCAGTATTGTTCATCTGTTTGGTTGTCCATGCGATCTTTTGCTGTTCCACAACTTCCAGCTGTAGGAACGATTACGTCATCTCCAGGTCTCCAATCAGCTGGTGTAGCACATTGGTCAGAATCTGCTTTTTGTAATGCTTGGATGATACGTTTGATTTCATCGAAGTTACGTCCAGTTGATAATGGGTAGTAAAGAATTGTACGGATGATTCCTTTAGGGTCGATTACGAATACAGCACGTACGGCTTGTGTGTTTGACTGACCAGGTTGAATCATTCCATATTTTGTTGAAACTTCCATACGGATGTCTTCAATCAATGGGAATGTAACGTTGATGTTTTTCTTTCCGTTCCATTCCAATTCTTGGATTTTGCGAAGCCATGCGATGTGTGCGTATAGAGAGTCTACAGAAAGTCCTACTAATTCAACATTCATAGCTTTGAATTCATCGATCATTGATCCAAATGTCATAAATTCAGTTGTACATACAGGTGTGAAGTCAGCAGGGTGTGAAAATAAGATGACCCATTTTCCTTCGTAGTCATTAGGAAAATGAATATTTCCTTGAGTTGTTACAGCTTCAAATTCAGGAGCTCTATCGCCTAATAAAGGCATTCTGTTTAAGTTTTCCATTTTGTTATCCTCCATATATATTTTTCAAAATGTTTGTTTCTTTTTGTTTACACCCATACTGTACAGAAAATTGATCTTTTTATCTGTGACTTTATCACAGAATAAGAATCATTCTTAATATTATTTTACAAATAAAAAGAGTACACTAAAATCAGAAGAGTTGAGGAATGAAATATGATCCGTTGTCAAAATTTAACGAAAGAAGATTTACAACAAATCGGACAGCAAGTCGCGCAGTCCTTTATATCGGAAAAGGGTTGTTTTTCAACACTGGATGCAGACATAGCTAATCGCATGTTCACTATGATTGTCGAAATTTGTTACGAAACAGGACACTTATATACGACAAGCGAAAAACAAGAAGGATATTGTGTGTATTGGGCGAAAGAGCAGAGGCCTGGATTGAAACTGCAGATGAAACTGGTGTGGAAGATGGTGACAGGGTTGCCATTGAAAACAGGAAGGTTTTTAAAGGATGGACAAAACAACTGGAAGCCGACAGAAAAAAGATATAAGAAAAGCGAAGACTTTGTCGAAGTATTTTTAATTGCGATTCGAAAAGAATATCAGAAACAAGGATTTTTCAGGAAAATGCTGGAAGAACCTTTTGACCTGGCAAAGAAAAGAAATACGATTTGTGTCTTGGATACAGATTCGATAATAAAAGCAGATAAATATTGTCATGTCGGCATGCATATCGTAGATCATAAAATTCAGAAAAATGGAATCGAGATGTTTGCATTAGAAAAGTAAAAGAGAAAATGGAAGGCTTGCACAAAAGCCTTTTTTTCTTTTTGATACATAAAAAATGTACTATAATATTAATTTAGAGGTACAGTATGGAACAACATTCATTATTCGTAGATTATGAAGAAGAAAAGCAAGTAGAAAAAAATATATATCAGCCTTTAAGTGATCGTATGAGACCGACACAACTAAGTGAATATGTAGGACAGAAACATTTAGATTTGTTGTGGAAGATGATTGAAAATGATCAAATTACTTCGATGATCTTCTGGGGTCCTCCAGGCGTAGGGAAGACGACGCTTGCTCGCATCATCGCACATCAAACGCATGCAAAATTCATCGATTTTTCGGCCGTGCAAAGCGGAATCAAAGAAATTAAAGAAGTGATGAAAAAAGCGGAAGCATATCGTCAGCAAGGAAAAAAGACTATTGTTTTTGTCGACGAAATTCATCGATTTAATAAAGCACAGCAAGATGCGTTTTTACCATATGTAGAACAAGGAAGTATTATCTTAATTGGGGCGACGACAGAAAATCCAAGCTTTGAAGTTAATTCAGCGTTGCTTTCCAGATGCCGAACCTTTGTGTTGAAAGCATTGGAAGATGAAGATTTAATTGAATTGATTCATCGTACATTGACGTCTCCTAAAGGATTAGCTGAATATACAATCGATATATCGGAAGAAGACATCGCAAGCATTGCTGCATTTTCGAACGGGGATGCCCGCTTTTGCTTAAATACATTGGAAATGGTTGTGATGAATTCCCCACAAGATATGGAAGGCATTCATGTTTCTAAAGAAATATTGAAACAATGTTTACAAAAAAAGAGCTTACAGTATGACAAAAAAGGCGAAGAGCATTATAATACGATTTCAGCCTTCCAAAAAAGCATACGAAACAGCGATACGGACGCGGCCATCTATTGGCTGGCTAGAATGTTAGAAGCCGGAGAAGACCCGTTATACATTGCCAGAAGGCTAGTTCGAATCGCAAGTGAAGACATAGGAATGGCTGATTCTAGAGCTTTGGAAATTTGTGTTGCTGCGTACCAAGCTTGTCAATTTTTAGGGGTTCCAGAATGCAATGTACATTTGACGCATGCAACCGTCTACACATCGCTAGCACCTAAATCTAATGCGATGGAAGTCGCGTATGATTTAGCTAAAGCGGATGTAACCAGAACCGGCAATGAACCTGTTCCATTGCATTTGCGCAATGCGACGACAAAACTCATGAAAGAAATCGGATATGGACAAGAATATGAGTATTCTCATAATTTTCCATACCATATGACAGATATGCCATGTCTGCCATATGCTTTAAAGAATCAGAAATATTATGTGCCCACGGATCAGGGTTCGGAAATAAAAGTACAAAAACGACTTGAACAAATTCATCAAATAAAAGAAAATTATTCTAGAATTCGCAAAAACGGAAAGTAGGAACTATATGCAGTTTGAAATACATTCAATAGAAGAAACACGATCTTTTGCTGAAAAAATGGCAAAACTCCTTCAAGGGAAACAAATGGTCATTTGTTTAGGCGGAGATTTAGGAGCTGGCAAAACGACTTGGACTAAAGCGTTTGGTAAAGCTCTAGGCGTTAAAGGAGTTATTAATTCTCCAACATTTACGATTATGAAATCGTACAAACAAGGGGATGGAAATCCTCTATACCATATCGATGCCTATCGATTGGAAGGAAACAGTCAGGATTTAGGATTTGAAGATTGTTTCTATGAAGGGATTTGTGTCATCGAATGGTCACATTTCATCGCCGATCAAATTCCAGAAGAATATATTCGAATTCAAATCGAAGAAGGAATGGACGAAAACCGCACCATTACTATGGAAGCAAATGGAATTTCTGCCCAACAAATCGTAGAGGAGTTTAACCATGATTAGTTTATGTATGGATAGTGCTTATAAACACTTAGTCATTGGAATTTATAAAGACCAGACATTATTGGCTGGAATTGAAGTAGAAGCTTTTAAAAAACAAAGTGAAACCATCTTTGTGGAAATGAATCGCTTATTCAAAGAAACCGGATTGGATTATTGCAATGTAGACCGAGTAGTGATTACAGATGGTCCTGGAAGTTATACCGGAATTCGTATAGCGATGACAGTCGCCAAAGTATTATGTACACAAATGAATATTCCGCTTTATTGTATTTCGACGATGCAGCTATATGCAGGAATGGATGCATCCGCTAACGTAATTTTGGATGCTCGTTCAAAAAGAGCATATGTTGCTCATGTGGAATCGGGAAAAATTTGTGGAGAAACAACCATCCTTACTTTAGATGAACTTCCTGCTTTTTTAGAAGCCCATCCAGGTCATTTATATGGAGACGGACAGTTAGTTGGACAAGAAGCTTGTGAAAATACATTTTTGAAAAACTTTATCGAATTGGAATCACAATATCGTTGGATTGAAAATGTACACGTATTGGTTCCTCAGTATTTAAAAGAAAGCGATGCGTATAAGGCATGATGTTTGAACTAATGAAACATGAAGATTTACCGGCTGTTGCTGCTTTGGAATCTCAATGTTTTGTAGAACCATGGAATGAAGAAGACTGTCGCAGAGAATTGGATGAAAATCCATTTTCTAACGGCTGGCTTTTAAAAGAAGAGGAACGCATTGTTGCGTATGCTTTTTTATGGGAGACCTTTGAAATGGCTCAATTGGCTCGCATCGGAGTGGATCTAGAGCAAAGAAAGCGAGGAATTGCCAAAGAAATGATGCAGCACTTATGCAATCGAGCTAAAGAAGTTCAATGCGAATTTATGACATTGGAAGTGCGCCAAAGCAATACACCAGCCATTCGTCTATATGAGGGATGTGATTTCATTCAAGTGAATATTTCAAAAGGATATTACCCAAATGGAGAAGATGCGATTGTTATGACAAAAGCATTATAGGAGATAAATATGATAGTATTAGGAATCGAAAGTAGTTGTGACGAAACAGCAGTAGCTATCGTTAAAGACAAAAAAGAAGTATTATCATCTATTGTCGCTTCTCAAATTGATGTACATACTCAATTTGGAGGCGTTGTTCCGGAAGTGGCTTCCAGAATTCATGTAGAAAACATTTCTATTTGTATTTCACAAGCCTTGGAACAAGCTCATATGACAATGGATGACATCGATATCGTAGCTGTAACAAAAGGTCCAGGATTGATTGGATGTTTACATGTGGGAGTACAGGCAGCAAAAACATTAGCTTTTGCTTTTCATAAACCATTGGTGCCTGTGCACCATTTGGCAGGACATATTTATGCCAATGCGTTAGTAACCGAGTTAAAATTTCCAGTATTGGCATTGATTGTTTCGGGAGGAAATTCAGAACTCGTATATATGAAAGATATCAACAGTTTTGAAATCTTAGGAGAAACGCAAGATGATGCGATTGGAGAAGCATATGACAAAGTGGCTCGTGTTTTAAATCTAGGATATCCAGGAGGTCCTAAAATTGATAAATTAGCAAAATCTGGAAAGCCAATTTATGATTTGCCTAAACCAAAAACAGAAGGAAAATACGATTTTAGTTTTTCTGGATTAAAATCAGGCGTTTTACAATTTGTAAAACGGATGGAGAGAAAAGGAGAAACGTTCAAGATGGAAGACTTGGCAGCAAGCTTTCAAGAAACAGCCTTGGATGAAATTTTTACTCGAGTCGTTGCGGTATTGAATGATTATTCAGATATCCAACATTTTGTGGTTGGTGGAGGAGTGTCTGCCAATTCTAGACTTCGTGAAAGAATTGCAGAGCTTCGAGAAAAATATCCGAATATCGAATTCACTGTACCTCCAATGTCTTGTTGTACAGACAACGCCAATATGATTGCGGTGGCTGGACAAATTGCCTATGAGGCAGGAAGAACGACAGATGCTTCTTTAACAGCTGATTCTGGATGGGAAATTCAATAAATAAAAAAAGTCATGAACTCATTGTTTCATGATTTTTTTTATGTGCGGGTAAAATCATGTATAGCTTCTTTGACAATATAGGATTTGTACCTACATTGATGCGTAGGCATGCTTCGAAGTTTTCTATAAAATGAGAATTGGTTTCCAGAATTTTCATAAATATCTTCTCTTTTTTGTGGATATGAGTATAATAGTTAAGTAACTTAACTATTGGAGGAATCGTATGGATGAGATAGAAATGATTCGTAAAATTACAACCCTAATGTATGCCATTCGCCATGAGGTGCATGGGCATGCTGTTCAAAAAGATACAATTCGACATCGAGATATGATGGTACTAGATGCCATCGTTCGACATGATAATTGTATAAAAATGACAGATTTGAGCGCTTGCTTTGCTATCACAAAAGCAGCCATCTCTCAAGAAGTGAAACATTTAGAAGAGCTAGGTTGGATTTGTCGACATAAAAAAGAAGAAGATAAACGATCGGTTTATATTTGTGTTAGTCAAGAAGGTCAAAAAATTTTATCGCAACAGCAAAAGTTAAAAGCAGAACGATTCATTTATTTTATTAATGAATTAGGACCTGAAGATGCGCAAGCGTTGATGCGAATTTTAGAAAAAGCATTAAAAACATGTAAGGAAAGAGGAACGATATGTTAAAACTAAAAAAATATATTAAACCATTCATTCTTCCAATACTTTGTATTGTGGCCTTATTGTATGGACAAGCCATGTGTGAATTGGCTATGCCTGACTACATGTCCAATATTGTGAATGTTGGAATTCATGCGGGAGGAATCGAAAATGGAATCTTAGAAGAAGTTAGCCAAGAAACTATGCACCACTTACAATTGTTTATGAACGATTCTGAAAAAAAACTTGTAGAAAAATCGTATGAACAACAAGACGATGGAACATTTCGACTCATTCATGAAACATCGGGATTAAAAAAAGCATTAGCTAAACCAGAAGCCATTGTTATGGCTTTACAACAAGCTCAGCAAATTGATGTAGAGGCTACGAGCCCTGAACAACAAAAAATGGTCGATATGCTTTCTCAATTGCCAGAAAACACAGATATATTTACACTTATGGAATATTTGCCAACCCAACAAAAGGAAGCCATCCGCGATGAAATGAACGAATTCACAAAAACGGTTGGGGAAAGCACAATGGATACGATGAATGCACAATTCGTCCAACAAGAATATAAAAAATTAGGCAAAGATACCGACGCGATACAAAACTCATATATCTTTAAAAACGGAGGCATCATGCTAGCAATCGCCCTATTGGCCGCCATGGCAAGCGTAGGAGTTGGTTTTTTAGCTGCTCGAGTTGGAGCGGGATTTGCTCGTAACATTAGAAAAGATGTCTTCAGCAAAGTTGAATCGTTTTCAAGCAGTGAATTTAATAAATTTTCAACCAATACATTGATTACACGAACCACCAATGACATCCAACAAACCCAAATGGCTTTAGTCATGGTTCTAAGAATGGTTATTTATGCGCCTATTATTGGTATAGGAGCTGTTATCAAAGTTATTCAATCCAATGCGAACATGTCATGGATTATTATGCTTGTAATCGTAGTCATCTTAAGTATTATGACAACTGCTTTTATGGTCGTTATGCCAAAATTTAAAATACTACAAAAGTTAATGGATCGACTCAATGGAGTGGTTCGAGAAATGCTCGATGGCCTTTCTGTTATTCGTGCTTTTAATAACCAAACAAAAGAAGAGGAAAAATTTGAAAAAGCCAACAAAGACATTATGAAAACCAACTTGTTTACAGCCCGATCAATGTCTATGTTGATGCCCATCATTATGCTTGTTATGAACAGTGCAACCATCTTGATTGTTTGGGTGGGAAGTCATCAAATCGATGAAGGAATGCTTCAAATTGGAGACTTAATGGCCTTTATGCAGTATGCGATGCAAATTATTATGGCCTTTATGATGATTACTATGGTATCCATCATGCTTCCTAGAGCAAGTGTAGCGGCCAATCGTGTGCATGAAGTATTATCTTTACAAGCTAGCATTGTCGACGATGCCAATCCGATTGCTTTTGATGAAACAAAACGCGGGCAAGTTGAATTTAAAAATGTATCCTTTAAATATCCAGGCTCGGAAGAGTGTGTATTAAAAAATATTTCCTTTGTTGCAAAACCAGGAGAAACAACTGCCTTCATTGGAAGTACAGGAAGTGGAAAATCAACCTTAATCAATTTAGTTCCTCGTTTTTATGATGTATGCCAAGGTCAAATCTTAGTTGATGGTGTAGATATACGTCACGTTTCACAAAGTGAATTACGCGATAAAATCGGATATGTACCACAAAAAGGAATGTTGTTTAGTGGAACTATCGCATCCAACTTACGCTATGGGAAAGAATCAGCAACTAATGAAGAATTAAAGAAAGCCAGCCGAATTGCTCAAGCGTATGAATTTATCGAAAAGAAACCGAAACAATTCGAATCAGAAATCACCCAACAAGGAACAAACGTATCTGGAGGACAACGACAACGTTTATCCATTGCGCGTGCGCTTGTTAAAAACCCAGAAATCTATATCTTTGATGATACATTTTCGGCTTTGGACTTTAAAACCGATGCCAAACTTCGTAAAGAGTTAAATGTATTGTGTCAAGAAAACCACAGTACGACTTTGTTAGTTGCTCAACGTATTTCTACGATTATGCATGCCCAACAAATCATCGTATTGGATGAAGGAGAAATTGCCGGCATGGGAACTCACAAAGAATTGATGCAGACAAGCAAAGTATATCAAGAAATTGCATACAGTCAGCTTTCTAAGGAGGAACTAGAAAATGAGTAGACATATGAGACATGGTCGTTCTTTAGAAAAAGCAAAAGACTTTAAAGGAACAATGAAACAATTGCTCCAATATATGCGACCTTATTATTTTGCGATTCTTATTTCGTTTATATTTTCTATTTGTTCAACGGTATTTATGGTCATTGGACCTAAAATATCAGGAAAAGCCATTACAGAATTAAGCAATGGATTTATTGCAAAAGTGCAAGGAACAGGAACCATTCACTTTGATGTGATTGGAAAAATTTTATTATTTTTGTTGGGATTGTATATTGTATCTATGGCTTGCAACTTGATTCAAGGATGGATGATGGCCGGAATCTCTCAAAAAGTATCGTACAATTTGAGAAAGTCAATGGCTCAAAAAATTAACCATTTACCATTTTCTTACTTTGATAAAAATACGCATGGAGAAATCCTATCGCGGTTTTCCAATGACATCGATACAATCCAACAAACCTTGAGCCAATCGTTATCTCAAATGCTGACATCCGTTGTACAACTGTTTGGATTCTTAATTATGATGCTTACAATTAGTTGGCAAATGACATTGGTAGCACTCATTGTCATTCCACTTTCTGCAAGTATGGTCATGTTGATTGTAAAAAATTCACAAAAATATTTTAAAGCCCAACAAGCTTCTTTAGGAAATGTGAATGGACACATTGAAGAAATGTATAGTGGACATACGATTGTAAAAGCTTTCAATGGAGAACAAAAAAGCATTGAAGAATTTAACATGTTAAACGATCAATTGTATGAATCCGGATGGAAATCTCAATTCATTAGTGGATTGATGCAACCAATCAGTATGTTTGTGGGAAACATAGGATACGTAGGGGTATGTATTCTAGGAGGATATTTAGCCATTCGCGGAACAATCAATTTAGGAGATATTACAGCTTTTATTCAATATGTACGAAGTTTTAATCAACCAATCGCACAAATTGCTCAAACGATGAATGTCTTACAATCTACAGCCGCAGCAGCTGAGCGTGTTTTCTTATTTTTAGAAGAGGAAGAAGAAGTCGATGATTGTAAACTATGTGCAAGCATTGACAATGTACAAGGTACGGTTAGTTTTGAAAATGTACATTTTGGATACAATGAAGATAAAATCATCATTCATGATTTTTCAGCGTATGTAAAAGCTGGACAACGGGTTGCGATTGTAGGACCGACAGGGGCTGGGAAAACGACAATTGTAAAATTGTTAATGCGCTTTTATGAATTGAATGGTGGAAATATTTATGTAGATGGAAAAAATATTACGCAATATGCAAGAAAAGATCTTCGTTCTTTATTTGGAATGGTTTTACAAGATGCATGGTTATTTCCTGGGACGATTATGGAAAATTTACGATATGGAAAATTGGATGCGAGCGATGAAGATGTAGTGACTGCGGCTAAATCTGCTTATGTTGATCATTTTATTCGCACACTAGATCATGGATATGAAACGGTTTTGGATGAAGAAAGTGATAATATTTCTCAAGGGCAAAAACAATTGCTGACGATTGCACGTGCTTTTTTAGCCGATCCGAAAATTTTAATTTTAGATGAGGCTACATCGAGTGTAGATACACGTACGGAAGTGCTCATTCAAAAGGGAATGGATAAATTGATGGAAGGTCGTACTTGTTTTGTGATTGCGCATCGTTTGAGTACGATTCGAGATGCTGATGTGATTTTGGTAATGAATGAAGGAGATATTGTTGAAATTGGAAACCATCAAGAATTAATGCATAAAGATGGATTTTATAAACAATTGTACAATTCTCAATTCGAACTGTCTTAATTGAAAAAAACTAATTTTGATGATAAATTAGTGTTTTGAAAGAGGGATGGAATGTGAAGAAGTCAAAAGCCATTATGTATGTACTATTACTAGGTCTTCTTGCGTTTTGGGGAATTTCATTTTTTAAATTTTATAGTATTCAATCCGAGGTTGGATTTATCCAAAAAGAGGGTGGTGTCATCTACAAAGATGAAAATCGGCATCAATATTTTGGGATGCATGACATCGATGGGAAGACATACTATTTTGATCCGAATACAGGATATATTAGTGAAGGATTTAAAAAGTTAGGAAGTAAAACGTTTTATTTTAAAAAAGATGGAACAATCTATACGGGTTTAAAAAAGATAAAAGGGGATACGTATTTTTTCAATAAAGATGGAAGTATTATTCAAGATGAATTGACATTTATTGATGTGGATGGAAAAGTACAACGTTCTTGTTTTGATTCGGATGGAAAGATGTTGATTTCTAAGTCGATTGAAAAAGATGGAATTCAATATTCTTTCGATGAGCATGGAGCGTTATATTACGATCTTTCTTATTTGCAAAAGCGAGTGGAAGAAATTGCAGAAAAATATAAAGGAACTTCGAGTATTTATTTTAAAGATTTAACGACTCGAGAATCTTTTTCTAGCAATGAACGAACATATTATGCATGTTGTATGATTAAGGTGCCTGCTTTAGTGGCGGTTTATCAACAAATTGAAAATGGTACGATTGATTTTAAATCCAATCAAGAAAATATCGAAAAGATGATTTTTATTAGTGATAATACCGCTTTTAACCAGTTGATGAAGAAAATTGGAAAAGACGATGGGATTCAAGGGTTGAATATGGCCAATGATGTAGCTCGAACGTATGGTATGACACAAACGTCTTTACATCATGGACTAAAACCAGGAGATGATTTCTTTACGGATGGAGGAACTAACTTATCTTCTGCGAAAGATTCAGGACTTTTATTAGAAGCGTTGTATGATGGTAAGGTCATTAATGAGCAGCGTAGTAAAGAGATGATTGAATTATTGAAGAAGTGTTCCGATACGACTAAGTTAGTGGAAGGACTGCCGGCCAATACTGTGATTGCACATAAATCCGGGGATGCCGAAGTTGAATATGGAAATTATAATCACGATGGAGGGATTATTTATTTGCCGAACCGTGAATATATTCTTTCCGTATATACAAAAGATGTGACAGATCCGCAAGCAATCATGAAAGAGATTTCACAATTTGTTTACGAGTATCAGTCGATTTTTGCAAAGAAAAGACCTTATTAAAAAAGAGCAGATATTCAATTATCTGCTCTTTAGTTCGTTTAAGGCGATTGTATTTACATTTTCTACTTTATTTTCGAGCTCTCTTGCTGAAATACGAGTGGCACCTTGGGCTAATATAGAATTTTGAATGAGACTATCGCTTGTCGCCACGATGATTTGATAGTCTTTTTTTAGTTCAGGGACAATTTTTTCGATATAACTATCGGCAGTTTGATTGTATCTTGTATAAACGATGGTCGTATTGCCTTTGACAAAGTTTCGAGTATCTCGATCTTTGATTCGATAGGCGTCGAAGACAAGTAAAAGCTTCCAGTTTTTATATCCGGTATAATTGATTAGCTTATGAATGAGTTGATTTCTTGCTAGGTCGATTGAATCTCTAGACAGTTGTTTTAATGCAGGCCAATCGTAGATCATATTATATCCATCGACAATCAAACAGGTTGGTTTGATGGGTTCGATAGTGACTGTTTTAGGTTCTAAGGTTTGTTTTACTTTTGGCTTCTTTTTGACGGACGTTTTCGTTTCATTTTTATTTCGTCCGGAAGTCATATTGAAAACTCGTTGTGATTCTTCTTCACTGATTGTATATTTGACACTTCGATAGTTGGTCGTGTTTTCTACTTTTGGAACAATGTGCATGTGTTCTTCGACTTCATCATATGGCACAGTATATCCTGATCCATGGGTGCAAAATACCGATCCGGTAGGATTGGCTAGGTCAAGTTCGCTATCGTAGCCAATTTCTTCGATGATTGTTTTTGCATCTTTACAAATGTCATATCCGTCTAAGTGACAGGAGAATTTTCCTTTTCCTTTTGTATAGGCGATGATTTCATTTTGATAATTGATTAAATGACGAACAGGTCCTGTTCCGGTAATGGTCATTGTTTGGTCTAGATTGTCATGAATTTCTACTTTGGCTTGTTTCGTTTCTAAGTCAAATAAAGTTTTGCTTAGACTTTCGTTTGGAATTTGAATTTCAAAAGCATAGTAGGGTTCTAAAAGGATCGTTTCTGCTTTTTTTAAACCTTGTCGAACAGCTCGGTAGGTTGCTTGGCGAAAGTCTCCTCCTACTGTATGTTTTTGGTGTGCTCTTCCGGCAATGAGGGTGATTTTCATGTCGGTGATGTTCGAGCCTGTTAATACACCTTTATGATTTTTTTCTTGAAGGTGAGTTAAGATTAAACGTTGCCAATTTAAAGATAATTCATCGGTAGACACTTTTGTATCGAATACAAGTCCACTGTTTCTTGGCAGAGGTTCTAATAATAGGTGTACTTCGGCATAGTGTCGCAATGGTTCAAAGTGTCCTACACCACGAATAGAATTTGAGATAGTTTCTTTAAAGATGACTTTTCCGGTCGTAAATCCGACTTGAATTCCGCTTCGTTTTTCGATTTCATTTTGTAGAACTTCTTTTTGAATGTCTCCCATCAATTGAATGTGAATGCGTTTGTATCGAGAATCATATGTGATTTCTAGTTGGGGGTCTTCTTGGGCGATGATGTTGCAGTATTGCATCATGATCATAGGATCGACTCCATTAGGGAGAAGGAGTTGATAATTTAAATAAGCATTTAATAGTGGAGGTTTACTGTCGGATTCGATTCCTAAACCTTGTCCAGCTTCTAAACTTGTTAATCCTTTCAATGCACAGACGGTTCCGGCAGTGACTTCTTGTAGCATGGTGTAGTTTTTTCCGTTGTATAGACGGATTTGATCAACTTTTTCTGTGTCGGTTAGTTTTTGTTTGGCTTGTAAACTTCCAGATGTGATTTTAACGTGTGTTAGACGGTTGCCTTGTTCGTCTTGTGATATTTTATAAATTTTGGCTCCAAATTCACTTGGGTATTCTTTTTGAATGGTGAATTGGTCGATGGCATCCATCAATTCTTGGATGCCTTGATTTTTGAGTGCAGATCCAAAATAGCAAGGGAAGCATTCGCGTTTATAGATGAGTTCTTGAATGACTTGTAGTGGGATGGTGTTTGTTTCCATATATGTTTCTAATAGGACATCGCTTGTAAGAGCTAGTTTTTCATAGGCGTCTTCTTTTTGAAAGTCAATGCAGTTATTAGAAAGTTTTTCTGTCATGTTTTTTAATAAGGTGTCTTTTTCGTGATAGCTGATATCCATTTTGTTGCAGAAAATAAAAGTAGGAATGGCATATTGTTTTAGACAGTCCCAAATGGTTTGGGTATGGCTTTGGATTCCATCTTGCCCATTGATGAGTAGGATGGCCATGTCTAAAATTTGTAGGGAACGTTCCATTTCACTGGAAAAATCCATATGTCCGGGTGTGTCGATGATGTAGATTTCTGTGTTTTTCCAAGTGAAGTGGGCTTGCTTTGAATAGATGGTAATGCCTCGATTTCTTTCTTGACTGTCGAAATCTAAAAAGGTATCTTGGTGGTCGACTCTTCCTAATTTTCGAATATTTCCTGCGTTAAAAAGCATACTTTCGATGCATGTTGTCTTTCCTGCGTCAACATGGGCTAAAATTCCAATGGTTGTCTTTTTCATATGCTTATACATTATCATAAATTTTATATTTTTGTTGTATCTTGATTCAATAATATTTATAATGAAAGCCTAGGATTGTATTGAGCCTAGATGACAATGCTAGAAGTATGAAGCGAAAGAAATGTTAATGGAGGAAAATATGGAAGGAAATCCAAGAAAAACAAAGATTGTATGTACAATCGGTCCTGCTAGTGAATCAAAAGAAGTTTTGACACAATTAGTAAAAGCAGGAATGAATATTGCACGTTTGAACTTTTCTCACGGGAACTATGAAGAACATGCAAAACGAATTGAAACAATTCGTCAAGTATCAAAGGAATTAGATAAACCAATTGGAATTTTATTGGACACAAAAGGGCCTGAAATTCGTCTTGGAGATTTTGAAGATGGTGGAGTTCAATTTGAACAAGGAGATATCATCCAATTAGTTAAAGAAGAAGTTGCTGGAAACCACGAACGTTTTACATTACGTTGTCCAGAAGTTTTCAACGATGTTAAAGTGGGAGACTACATTTTAATGGACGATGGAAAAATGCGTGTTACATTCACAGAAGTTTCTTCAGATGTTTTAACAGGTCGTGTTGAAAACCCTCACTTCTTAAAGAGTCGTAAAGGATGTAACTTGCCTGGTATTATTTTATCTATGCCTTTCATCTCAGAAAAAGATGAAGCAGACATCCGTTTTGGTTGCAAACAAGGTGTAGACTATATTGCTGCAAGTTTCACTCGCCGTAGAGAAGATGTTCTAGCTATTCGTAACATTTTAATTGAAGAAAAGAAACCCAACATTCAAATCATTCCTAAAATTGAAAACCAAGAAGGATTTGACAACTTGCGTGACATTTTAGAAGTGGCTGATGGTGTTATGGTTGCTCGTGGAGACTTAGGAGTGGATGTAAGTTTAGAATATGTTCCTATTTACCAAAAGAAAATTATTCACACAGCTAACGAAATGGCAAAACCAGTTATTACTGCAACACACATGTTAGAAAGTATGCAAGATAACCCTCGTCCAACTCGTGCAGAAGCGAGTGACGTTGCTAATGCTATTTTAGATGGTACTGATGCAATTATGTTATCTGGTGAATCGGCTGCTGGTCACTATCCAGTTGAATCTGTAAAGACAATGGACCGTATTGCTCGCGCTGTAGAACCAATGATTCCTTATGAAGATCGTTTGAAACACCAAATCAAATCAAGTCGTCGTACTTTAAAAGATGCGATTGGTATTTCAGTTGCGGATACAGCTTTGGCTATTGATGCAAAATGTATTGTTGCGTTCACTCAAACAGGAAATACTACAAAACGTTTGGCTAAATTTAGACCAAGTGTTCCTATTATTGCAGTATGTTTTGATGAAGAAGTACAACGTCGTTTATTGCCTGTATTCGATGTAACACCTGTTGTAAATGGATACCGTAATACAGAAGAAAACCATGTAGACATTGCTCGTAACATCGCTTTAAGAAATGGTTACCACGCTGGTGATTTAATGATCATCGTTGCTGGATACCCTGCTGAAGCTGGTACAACAAACTGCATGCGTATTGAAGTTCTTTAATCTAAAAAAGCATCTTCGGATGCTTTTTTTTATTTTATCTAAAACAAAGGCATTCATCCCCTACCTTAATAGCGAATGTGTGCTATTGGTGGAGAATGAATGCCTCTTTCTAAAGATGAATATAAAATTATTAGACAGCTTTGTCATATCGCAAAGGTCATAGGTCGATTGAATTCACATTGCCACCCGTACTTTCTGGAAAGATTGTCAAGGAAATCCGAATCATTCCTAAGTCGAATGCCAGGTTCTTTGGAATACAATATGTAGAACAAGAATAAAGTTATACATCTCAAACATCTTTCTAGGACTAAGATGTTGTTCTAGTATATGGAGGAACGGATGCAACCTATAAGTTTAGCGGAAGACGAATCCATCAAGGAATGTATCAGTGTAGCAATGGGAAACGGTTGAACGCTGATATAAATGGTGCATTAAATATATTGAAAA
>SAMEA104404106__coassemble_465_pt1 | contig 42552 bp, 48 predicted proteins | sample SAMEA104404106__metabat2_low_PE_012 | metagenome-assembled genome bin SAMEA104404106 (sample SAMEA104404106) | Balaenoptera acutorostrata | reverse complement strand
TAACTCCCAACGGATTTTAAGTCCGTTGCGTCTACCTGTTCCGCCACGACCCCATCAAGATGGAGGTTCCGATCAGATTCGAACTGATGGTCACAGAGTTGCAGTCTATTGCCTTAGCCACTTGGCTACGGAACCATGTGCTTCATATCTCAGCGCTTTATTATTATATGAGATTCCAAAACAAAATGCAACACTTTTTTTAAACTTTTTAACCTTTTTTAAATTTTTGTTTTTTCATTCTTGTTTCAATATTCTCATTTTTTTCATGTGGCTTTCTGTATAGGATAGGAGTACAATAGGATTCATGCTTGGGGAGGCTTTAGTATGGTTGAAAAATTTAAGGAATTAAACAAAAATAAAACATTCCACTTAATCGTATCTTTGTGTATGGTGATTGCGAGTGCTAGCATTCAAGTATATATCATTAATGTATTTATGGCACCTTGTAACTTGATTTCTGGAGGGTTTACTGGAATTTCCTTGTTTATGAATAAGTTAACTCGAATGTTAGGTCATGAAATCCCAACGTCTTTGATTGTATTGATTTTAAACATTCCGGCCGCTTTATTTTGTGCGAAAGCAATTTCAAAACGTTTTGTATTTTTAAGTACAGTACAATTTATGACAGTTTCATTCTTGTTGTCGGTTGTTCATTTTGAACCTTTCTTTGACGATCAAGTGTTAAATATCTTGTTTGGAGGATTGCTTTGGGGATTTGCGGTATCGCTTGCTTTAAAGGCAGGAGGTTCTAGTGGAGGAACGGACTTTATTGCTCAATATGTTTCCAATAAGATTCATAGAGGGATTTGGGATTATGTATTCTACTTCAACTGTTTTATGTACTTGTGTTATGGATTTGTGTTTGGATGGTTGTATGCTGGATATTCGATCATTTTCCAATTTTTATCGACAAAGACCATTTCGAGTATGTACCAACGGTATTCTCAAATTACATTGGAGTTTACGACGAAAGATCCAGATTCTGTGTCTGAAATTTATATGAACACTTCGCACCATGGTATGAGTGTTGTAGAAGCATATGGTGCATATTCAAAAGAAAAATTTTATATTTGTAAAGGGGTCGTAAGTGCATACGAAGCAAAAGAAGTTGTGGATAATGTTCGTAAGGCCGATCCACAAGTGATTATTAATACTTATAAGACTGCTCAATTTTATGGGCGATTCTATCAAAAACCAATTGAATAAAAAGATGACGGAATGTCATCTTTTTTTACTATAATTTTTCATTGTTTCACCTTATTTACACATCTTTCATGAAAATAAAATATTCACATTGAAAATTTTTTCATAAAATGGTATGATTTTCGAGTAATTAACATTAACAAGGAAGGGAGATATGTATGGAATACATAAAATTAATTGGTATTGTTATTATCGTAATCGGGTTTGCATTTAAGTTCGATGTTTTGGGTACGGTCTTAATTGCAGGGATTGTTACAGGTTTAGTCTCGGGAATGGACTTTACGTATATCTTATCGGTTTTAGGGGAATCGTTTGTAAACAATCGTCTAATGTCTATTTTCTTAATCATTTTCCCAATGATTGCGATTATTGAACGCTATGGTTTAAAAGAAAGAGCGGCTCACTTGATTGGAAAAATTAAAAATGCATCGGCTGGAAAAGTTATGTCATTGTACATGGTGATTCGTACGATCGGAGCGGCTTTCAATATGCGTATTGGTGGACATGTTCAATTTGTTCGTCCTTTGATTTTGCCAATGTCTGAAGCAGCGGGTCAAGTACATAAAGGTAAAAAATTGAATGATAAAGAACAAGAAGAATTGAAAGGTTTAGCTGCTGCTGTAGAAAACTATGGAAACTTCTTTGGTCAAAACTGTTTTGCGGCAGCGGGTGGAGTTGTATTGATTCAAGGTACGTTGTCTATGTATCAAGAAGTGACATTACAAAGCATCGCTTTATGGAGTATTCCAATGGCTATTATCGCGGTTGTATTCACATTTATTCAAGTATGGTTCTACGACCGTAAATTAAAGAAAGCAGGTGCAAAACATGACTAATTTTATGTCTAATATTTTACCAGAAATTTTCTACATGCTTTGTGGACTTGTATGTTTTGATGCAAGTTGGAGAGCGTATACTAAAAATACAGAAGCAAAATATGGTACGGCTTTATTCTGGCTTTTAGTCGGAGTCATCTTCTTTGCTGGAAAAGTTTTGCCAAGTGTTGTTACAGGAGCTATCTTAGTTGCGATGGGATGTTTAACTGTAACAAACCAAGTTAAAATGGGTAAATTTAAAGAAGTGAGTGTAGAAGAACGTCAAAAACAAAGTGAATTAAAAGGAAATAAAATTTTTATTCCGGCTGTCGCTGTTGGATTGGCAGTTATGTTACTTTCATTCGTTCGAATTGATGGGAATCCATTAAATGGAGCGGCTTCTGTTGGAATTGCTTGTTTAATTTCTTTTGTATTAGCGTTGATCATTTGTCGTCCTAAAATGGGGGAAACTCGTGAAAATACAACTAAACAATTGATGCAAGTAGGGGCTTCTTGTTTACTTCCTCAATTGTTAGGAGCTTTAGGGGCTGTGTTTACAGAAGCAGGAGTAGGAGATGTTATTTCTACGATGATTTCTAGTGTGGTTCCTAGTGGAAACCCAGTTGTAGGAGTAATTATCTACTGTTTAGGAATGGTTATTTTTACTATGATTATGGGAAATGCGTTTGCAGCATTCTCTGTTATTACGATTGGGATTGGTATTCCGTTTGTTATTGCACAAGGGGCTAATCCAGCTATCGTAGGAGCTTTAGGTATGACTTGTGGTTTCTGTGGAACTTTATTAACACCAATGGCTGCCAACTTCAATATTGTGCCGGTAGCTGTATTGGAAGCAAAAAACAAATGGTCTGTTATTAAAGCCCAAGCACCTATGGCTATTGCTTTATTTATTACTCATGTTATTTTGATGCTAGTATTGGCATTCTAGAAAGAAGGATTTATTATTTATGAAAATTTTAGTGACTGGATTTGATCCATTTGGCGGAGAAACTATTAACCCGGCTATTGAATCGGTGAAGCGTTTGCCAGATACAATTGAAGGGGCTGAAATTATTAAATTAGAAATTCCAACTGTATGTTATAAGTCGTTGGATGTAATTGCAAAGGCGGTAGAACAATACAATCCGGATGTTGTTCTTTCCATTGGTCAAGCGGGAGGTCGTTGTGATTTAACGGTAGAACGCATTGGAATCAATATGACAGATTGTCGTATTACGGACAATGAAGGAAACCAATTGGTGGATGAACCTATTTATGCAGATGGTCCGGCTGCTTATTTTTCAACATTGCCTATTAAAGCGATGGTCAATGAAATTCGTAAAGCAGATATTCCTGCAAATGTTTCGGATTCGGCGGGAACCTTTGTTTGCAATCATGTTATGTATGGTGTGAGCTACTTATTAGATCATGCATATCATGGACAAGGTAAAAAGTCTGGATTTATTCATATTCCATTTTTACCTCAACAAGTTTTGGATAAACGTAACATGCCTAGTATGAGTTTAGATACGATTGTTTCTGGCTTGACTCGTGCGATTGCTGCTATTGTTTTAAACGATGCGGATATTAAAGAAGTGGGAGGTTCCATTTGTTAATATGAAACTTTTCGTATATGGAACGTTACGTAAAGGTCGATACAACTATGACATTTATTTAAAGGATAATAGTCAATTTTTACAAGAAGCGTATATTAAAGGTACGTTGTATTCTTTGAAGGGGAAAGTATATCCTGCCATCGTAGAAGGGGATTCGATGGTTTTGGGAGAAATTTTCGAAGTAGACCAAGAAACGTTTGATCGTATGGATGAAATGGAAGGGTATGTGCCTGGACGTTTTGAAAATGAATATGACAAAGTTGAAACGGACATTTTAGATGCACAAGGAAATGTCATCGATCGTTTACCGGTATACTGGTATAATGTAAAACCAGAGTATCAAAAAGCATTGTTGGATCAAGTGATTGAATCTGGCGATTATGTAGCGTATATGTTAGACCACGAATAGTGGTCTTTTCTTGCATATGGCAAGGTGGAGGAAAAATGATGTTGAATTTTATATTTATTGGGATTGTTTGTATTTGTGTATTGTATTTTGTATCTTTTCCATCGATTGTCTTTCAATTTATTTTTAAAAAGCCAAAGCGTTCTAAAAAAGTGCCAAAGTTTTATCAGGGAACACCACATTATATTGCTTCTAGAAAAGGAATGGCATTTATGGAAGAAATCGGATATGAAGATGCCTATATTGAATCGTTTGATGGTTTAAAGTTGCATGCGTATGTATATAAGTCTGAAAAGCCAAGTAAAAAATTTGTGTTGGGGATTCACGGATATCGTTCGTATGCAAGGCCGGAATATGGTCCATATATTGAATTTTATCGTCAACATGGCTATAACATGCTTTTGCCAGATGATCGTGGTCATGCGCCTAGCCAAGGTGAGTATATTGGTTTTGGAGTGTTGGATCGCTTGGATTGTGTAGATTGGGCTCGATATATTGTGGATACATATGGAGACGATGTAGAAATTCTTCTTCATGGTGTGAGTATGGGAGCAGCAACGGTTTTAAGTGCGAGTGGAGAAAATCTTCCTAGACAAGTACAAGGAATTGTTGCTGATTGTGGATATTCTAATCCAATGGATGTGTTGGCTAGTCAATTAAAACTTCCGGATGCAAAACAAATTATGCGTAAGGTTGAAAAGATTGGTGAAAAAAAGATGGGGTATGATTTACATTCGATTACGGCTTTAAGCCAGGTTGCTAAAGCAAAAGTTCCAATCTTTTTTGTACAAGGAGGAAATGATGAGATGGTTCCTTCGTATATGGTGTATGAATTGTATAAAGCGTGTCCAACTCGTAAACGTTTATTGTATGTAACCGATGCTGGACATGCAGAAAGTATTTGTAAGGCAAAAGCGGAATATGAACAATGTCTGGTTAGTTTTTTTGATATGAAGGATTGATGGTGTTCTATGGAAATTCGTGAAATTACATTTGAAAATCGACAAGAAGCAAAAAGTCTTTGTGTCCATGATTTTCAAAGAGGATTTATTGAAACGGTAGAAGAATGTTTACAAGAGGCGGATGTTTGTAAAGATTGGCGTCCGATTGGTTTGTATGTTGAAAACCAGATGGTAGGTTTTGCGATGTATGGAAAAATACAAGAAGAAAAGTATACGCGCGTTTGGTTTGATCGATTGTTAATCGATGCTTCTTATCAGTCTAAAGGATATGGAAAACAAGCGTTTAAGCTTGTTTTAAAAAGAATATTGGATGAATATCCGAATGAGGATATTTATCTTAGTGTGTATAAAGAAAATATACAAGCGATGTGTTTGTATCAAAAATATGGGTTTGAATGCACTGGGGAAAAAGATACAAAAGGGGAACAAATCATGAAATATCGTTTTTAAAGAATTGATTTGTGATGTATATGCGTGTATTGTTGTTGGGTAAAGGGCTTACAATTAAGCGAAAAGAGGATGAATATGAAAGTTTTATTAGCCAATGTGGGAGCAGAATGCAATGCGCACATTTCACACGTTGCCACATTAGAAGATTTTAGAATTTTATATGGAGACGATGCGATCGATGCTATGCACGTACGAGATATTTTTGAAGAGGCAGACATTGAAATGATTCCAGCCATCTGTGCAGCGCTTCCACCAAATGGAATGGTACAATATGAGGCGTTTCAATTTTTATCGGATACGATTTTAAATACGATTCGCCAACATTTAGATGAAATTGATGCGATTTATTTACAACTACATGGAGCAAGTGGAGTTGTAGGGTTGGATTGTGTTTCTGCTGAACATTATGTATTGAAAGAAATTCGTAAAATTGTAGGAAATCATATGCCAATTGCGATGGTTATGGATCCTCATGGAAATGTCACAAAAGAATTGGTTGGATATTTAAACATTTGCCGGTGTTATAGAGAGTCTCCACACATTGATACAGTGGATACGCAACGAATTGTGGCTTCTAAATTGGTGGATTTGATGCAACATCGTCGTGCGATGCATCCAATTATTAAAAAACTTCCAATCATGGTTGGAGGAGAACGGAGTGTATCGGCCCAAGAACCGATGCGTTCTATCAATGCGATGATGGACGAATTTGAAAAAGATGAACGAGTTTTTTCCATTTCATATCATGTAGGATACATCCGTCATGATGATGATAAATTAGGAGCAGCCGTTGTGGTTGTACCAAATACTTTTAAAGATGCTGCCTTTTGTAATGAAGTAGCTATTCAAGTATCTGAATATGCATGGAAACACCGTCATGAATTTCATTTTACTGGAAACTATGATGAACCAGAATTAGCTGTACAAAGAGCTTTAAACGAAGGAAAAAAGACAACGGTTATCACGGATTCGGGAGACAATTGTGGAGCTGGAGGAGCTGGACAAAATACAATTTTGTTAAGAGAATTGCTAAATGTGAAAACAGATCGTTCTATTTTGATTGCAGGAATCAACGATAAAAAGGCACATGCGTTTTTAAGTACAAAGCAAAAAGGGGACTTTGTACGTTTTGATTTAGGAATCGGAGAAGACGAAAACAGTGCTCCTGTAGCTATTACAGGTACGATTGTTCAAATCGGTGAGCAAAAGTATGGGAATGAAAAGAGTAAGAGTGTAGGTAAGGCTTATATTGTTCGTGTGGAACATACCAACTTGGATGTGTTAGTGATGGATCATAATGTACAATATGGTACGATGTCACAATTCCATGCTGCCGGGGTAGAATTTCACGATTATGACATTGTGGTTGTAAAGATGGGATATTTGGATACGTATTTAATTCCTGAAACAAGCTATCATATTATGGCGTTGACAGAGGGACCTACGATTCAGCGTTCGGAACAAATTCCATTTAAGAAAATTTATCGTCCGATGTGGCCGTTGGATGATATGGAAGAGCTTGAATATATTGAGGAATAACTTCCTAGTTCTAGGAAAGGATTGAAGGGGTATTTCCTAGGAAATTTTGTAAAATGGTATCAGACAAAAAGGATGAGGATATTGAATGAGTAAACGTATAAAAGATGAAAAAGCTTTGGAAAAAGCAGAAGAAAAGAAAAAATTGAAAAAAGAGAGAATGAAAAATCAAAAGCCGAAAAAAGGTAGAGGTGGTTACTTTGTAAAAAGAGCGGTTGCCTTTATTTTAGACTGGTATTTTTCTTCTGTGTTGGCCAATTTAGCTATTAGTTTAGGGCAAGCGTTGTTTGGATATGAAATTATTATTGTAAAAGATTTAGGATCGTTTCCAACGTACGTTTCGCTTTGTTTATTAGGATTTATTTTCTTAACGACAATTTTCTACTACATGTATGTGCCTATGAAAGTTTGGCCAGGTCAAACTTTGGCGATGCGTGCAATGCAGTTGAAGGCTGTTGGTTTAGATGGAAAAGAAATGACTTGGAAACAATTGGCAGTTCGTTTCTTAGTGGGATGTTTATTGATCGAAGGTACGTTATATTCATTTACAACTATTTCTTTAAATTATATTATGACTTTAATTCCAGGAGATGCCGGACAACTTCTAGATATCATTGTAGGCGGAATTATGGGAATTTGTTCTGTGATCAGTGTGGGATATTGTTTATATGACCGCAACCACAGTCAATTGTTCCATGATAAACTAGCCAAAACAGAAGTAATCGACTTATATGCTGGTGGAAATGGAGCCTTATAGAAAGACCTTTTAGGTCTTTTTTTTTTATTTATGTGAAAATATACCATAATTTTTCCGGATTATGTAAACGTTTTCCTAATACGAGGAAAATATGTTAAAGGCGGAAAAGAAAATTTTAGTGTATTCTTTATACAGGATGAAAAAGGAGGAGCGTATTATGCGTAGATTTTATTTATTTTGTAACGCAGGAATGTCAACAAGTTTATTGGCAAGCAAAATGCAAAAAGTAGCAACTGAACACAATTTGCCAATTGAAGTTAAAGCATTCCCAGATGCAAAAATGGACCAAATCATCAACGAATTCCACCCAGACTGTATTTTACTAGGGCCACAAGTAAAATATTTGTATGAAAAAACAGTGGAACGTTATGGTCACTTAGGAAGCCCAATTTTCGTTATCGATAGTGCTGACTACGGTACAATGAACGGGGAAAGAGTACTTAAAACAGCTCTAAAAAAAGTTAAGGAAGCGGGGACTAACAAATAATGTTTGAAAAATTAGAGAAAACGTTATCGCCAATTGCCGATGCGTTGACTAAAAACAAAGAATTAATTGCGATCCGTGACGGGTTCTTACTTGCTGTACCTATCACAATCGTTGGATCAATCTTCTTATTGATTGCTAACTTCCCAATTAATGGTTGGGTAGATATGATTGCACAATTTGCTGGTGCAAACTGGACATCTTACTTTGATGCAGTTATTCAATCAACTTTCGATACTGTAACTCTTGTTGGGGTTTTAGGTATTGGTTACTGCTATGCTCGTGAATTGAATGTTGATAAAATGGCAGGTGCTATTTTGTCATTGATCTGTTTCTTGATTGTAACTCCTAAAGTACACACAATGGGAGAATTTACTTTCGGAGCGTTGATGTTAAGAAACTTAGGAACTGCAGGTATGTTCTTAGGTATGATTATCGCATTGGTTTCTGTAAGAATTTTTGCTTGGGCAGTTCACAAAAACTTCGTTATTAAATTGCCTGATGGTGTACCACCAGCAGTAATGGATTCTTTCAAAGCTTTAATTCCTTCTGGAATCGCAATGATTATCTTCTTTATCGTAAACATTATTTTTGTTAACACTCCATATGAATGTGCTCACAACTTCATTTACCAAGTATTACAAGCACCATTGGAAGGTTTAGGACGTTTAAGTGGATTCGAAGTAATTTACCAATTCTTATCTACATTATTCTGGTTCTTCGGTATCAACGGTCCTGCTGTAACAAACACAATTTTCGGGCCTATCCACAAAGCTTTAACATTACAAAACTATGAAGCTCAAGTGGCTGGTCAAGCAATGTCAAACATTTTCGTTGCTGGATTCTCTGACTTCATGTGTAACTTCGGTGGTGGTGGTTCTACATTAGGACTAGTTATCATGATGGCATTCTTAGGTAAATCAAGTCGTATTAAACAATTAGGACGTTTATCTTTACCTGCTGCAATCTTCGGTATTAACGAACCAATCATCTTCGGTTTACCAATCGTATTGAACCCTATTATGGCTATTCCATTTATTTTCGTACCAGTAATTAACACTGTTATCTCTACTGTATTAACTTACATTGGAATTATTCCTATCATTGGTGGAGCTCAATTACCTTGGACAACTCCAATCTTCTTCTCTGGATACTTAGTATCTGGTTCTTGGGTAACTTCTTTCGTTCAATTAGGATTATTAGCAATTGACATGTTAGTATACTACCCATTCTTGAAGATGTTAGACAAAAAATACTTAGCGGACGAAGCAAACTCTTCTGAAGAATCAGATGAACTTGATGATCTTTCATTTGATGACTTATCATTAGACTAATATGAACATTTTATTAGTTTTTGATGGAGGATTAGCCGGAGCCGGTGGAAAAAGCAATCCTAATGTTGGATTGGCTGTAAAAAAAGGTGGAATTGGATCTGCCTTGATGTTAGAACCACATTTTAAGAAAATTGGTGGTAACATTCTTGCCACTATGTACTGTGGAAATGAATTTTTCCTAGATCATCAAGAAGAAGTAGTTCTTAAAATGACAGCTATGGCTAAAAAATTAAACCCAGACTTCGTTGTTTGTGGTCCATGCTTTAACTTTATCGACTATGCAAAAATGAGTGCAATGGTTTCAAAAAATATTCTTGAAAAAACAGACATTCAAGCATGTACAATGATGTCAGTCGAAAACGAGGCTACAATTGCTCAATACAGCAAAGAAATTCCGATTATCAAAATGCCTAAAAAAGGTGGAACAGGATTGAATGAAAGTATTGACAACTTGTGCGAATACATTGACACAGTATTGAACCATCCAGAAAAAGTTGAAGAACTAAAGAACAAAATTTGTTATTAAAAAAGCAAAAGCCTCATTGATTCAATGAGGCTTTTCGACTTTTAGAAAGGAAACATATGGAAATAAAAAACATTGAACGTTTGGCTCAACTGTCTATGACAGCAGGTGTGAGTTCAAACGAAAAACCGGTTGCAGACGTTTTAAAAGCTTTTTATACAGAAAATGGCTTTGAAATTGTAAAAGATCGATTGGGATCGATTTTTGCATTAAAGAGAAGTAAAAATCCAAATGCAAAAACAGTCATGATTGCAAGTAGCTTGGACGAAATTGGATTGATGGTATCGCAAGTACACGACAATGCCACATTGTCATTCATTCCATTGGAAGGATTGTCTTCAGCTAGTTTATTGCATCAAAGAGTGCACGTATACACACGAGATAACGAAGCTCTAACAGGTGTGATTAGTGCAAAAGTACATGCGATGGCAAGCAATGATACGATTAAAATGGATCAATTGTACATCGATTTAGGATCGAAAGCCAATGCTGCAAAAATCTTACCCGGAGATTTAGTTTCGATCGAAGCTCCTTTTGAAATGATCGATGAACACATCGCATTAGGAAAAGCGTTAAACCAACGTCTATTCGTAGAAGCTGGATTGGAAGTTTTAGAACAATTAAAAGATGACGAATTGGATTTCAATTTAGTCGTGGGTGGAGTGGCAGCTAGTGTTGTAGGAAACCGTGGAACTATGACAGCTACATATGTTGTCGAACCTGATGCAGCTTTGATCCTTTGTGGATTTGATGCAGCTAACAGTAAAGGAAAATTAGAAAAAGGAAAGGGTACGGTAGTGGCTTATCAAGATGCAGGAATGATTCCTAGCAAACGCTTCCTTTCTGATTTAACGAGCTCATTAGAAAATTATCAAATGAGTGTGGGTACTATCGCAAACGATGGATCTTTTATTCATAAAACATTAAAAGGATGTCCGAGTGTTTCTTTAGGTGTTTGTTTAACAAATTGTGGAACACCCAATGTGATGGCCGACTTAAACGATGTAGATGGATTGGTTCAACAAGTGGTTTCTTACGTTCGTACATTAAATACAGAGAAAATCGAATATTTCGGTTTTGGAGAATAGTATGAACTTAGACGATTTACAACAAATTAGTTGCGCACCTGGAATTTCTTCATTTGAAGAAGGTGTCGCATCGATTATTCGTGAAAAAGTACAACCATATAGTGACGAAATTGAATTTGACCGTTTAGGAAGTTTAATCGCATGGCAAAATAAAGAAGCCGAAGGGCCTGTGATGGCCATCGCAACTCACATGGACGAAGTGGGATTCATCGTTAAAGAAATTGATAAAAATGGATTCATTCGTCTTCAAGTGATTGGAAGTATCTGGTCTCATATGCTTCCTGGACAAAGTTTACGTGTAATTACTTCACAAGGTAAAGAATACGATGGAATCATTGGTAGTGTCGCAAGCCATGGACTTCCTGCAGATGTCCGTAATAAGGTGATTCCTTTGGACGATCTTTATTTAGATATGGGAGTTTCTAGTGATCAAACATTGTATGATTTAGGAATCCAAGTGGGAGACATGGTCGTTCCTGTTTGTGAATTTACAAAGATGAACGATCCAAAATATGTTCGTAGTAAAGCCTTTGACAATCGAATTGGGGTTATGATTGGAATTGAAGCAATGAAGCGCTTAAAAGACCAAATACATGGGCCTGTTGCTTTTTGTGCAACGGTACAAGAAGAACCAGGATTGCGTGGGGCTCGTACAGCTACGCATGCAACGCATCCAGATTTAGCCATTGCGATTGATACAACACTTGCAGGAGATACACCGATGAACCAAAATATTTGCGCTTTAGGAAAAGGTGTAAGTCTTGCGATGATTGATTCGAACTCTATTGCTCACCGTGGTTTGGTTCGTTATTTGGAAAAATTAGCCAAAGAATTAAATATACCATTTCAATATAGTGTATTTAATGGAGGAGGAACGGATTCTGGAAACATTCATAAAAGTTTTGAAGGAATCCCAAACATTACTTTATCGATTCCGATTCGATACATGCATACCAACCAAAGTATCATTCATTTAGATGATGTAGAAGCATGTATTCAATTGTTAGTTGAATTATTTAAAAACTGTGACCAAAAATTATTCAATCAAATTTGTGGAGAGGACGAATAATATGAAAGAACAAATCTTTGAAAAAGTAGATCAATTAAAAGATAAGATGATTGCTGACATTTGCCACATTGTACAAATGGACAGTCAAAGAAGCCAAGCCACACCGACAGCTCCTTTTGGACAAAATGTTGTGGACACTTTATTAGAAGCACTAAACATGTGTGAACGTGAAGGATTAACAACAAAAAACGTAGACAACTATGTTGGATATGGACAATGGGGGGAAGGTGACGAATACATTGGTGTAATGGGTCACTTAGACGTTGTAGAAGTTGGCGATGGATGGAAATATCCTCCATTTAGTGCAACAATTGCGGATAACCGTATTTGGGGGCGTGGAGCGCTAGACAACAAAGGACCTTTATTTGCAGCCTTCTATGGAATGTTGGCATTGAAAGAATTAGGATTGAAACCAAAACATCCAATTCGTGTTATTTTCGGTACAAACGAAGAAACAGGCATGGCCGATGCACGCTACTACTTAGAACACGAAAAAGAACCATTGATGGGATTTACACCTGATAACAAATTCCCAGCTATTTATGGAGAACGTGGAAGAGCTGTTGTTCGAGTATATGGTCCGAAAGAAAAAGCCGTACCATTTATGAATGAATATTTCATGAATGCAAAACCAAATGGAGATCGTTTAGGAATCAATGTGAAAGATGAACACTTCGGAGAAATGATCATTCGTGGTAAAAACTTAATTATGGAAGGGGATAACTTAGGAATCCAATTCTCATTAAGCTATCCAGTTTGTGATATTGATGCGGTATTTGCTCAAATTCAAACAAAAGCCGAAGGAATGGTTGTTGAAGTTGTTTCTAATACAGAACCTGTATTGCATGATCCAAACTCCTTCTTAATTCAAGCTTTAAACAAAGCGTACAACGAAGCGATGAATGAAGATCGTAAACCAACTACAACAACGGGTGGAACGTATGCACACGTTGTGCAAACAATCGTTCCATTTGGTCCAAGTTTTCCTGGACAAGTGGGAATCGCTCACCAACCAAACGAATGGATGGACATTGATGATTTAGTTACTTGTGCAAAAGTATATGCATATGCTTTATATAAACTAGCAGAATGTGAAGAATAGTTAAAAAAGGGTACAACTTCTTTGGAAGCTGTACCTTTGTTTTATTTAAAATAGTTCATAAAATCGTCGTAATCATTGCAGTCGAGTAAGTTAGAAAGTTTTCCAATATCGTTGGATAAACTCATTAAATATTCAAAAAATAAACGCATTGTGTTATTGTCTGAATTTTTTATGGCTAATAAGAAGACAATTTTTACTTGGAATTGTCCCCATTCAATTGGTTTCTTTAAAATCATGACTCCAATGTTAGAATCGTTTACACTTGGATCAATTGCGTGAGGAATGGCATAGTTGTATACGAAAGAAGTGGAAGAAATGTTTTCACGTAGCATGACGCTATCATAAAATTTTTCATCTACACTGCCATCTTCTTCTAATTTTGTACAAATGTAACGAATACATTCTTGTGGTGTTTTTAAGTCCATATCGACAAAGAAATGTTCTGGTTTCATCAAATGCAACATTTGACCTGAATATTTTTGTTGCAGGCGCATATGTTCAATTTCATTTAAGGCTGTAAAAATCTTAGATTCATCTTCTCGTGTAATGAAAATCGAAATTTGAATCGTAGGAATATCTAAACTGTGGGTTAAAGGTACAGAACAAATGATTAAATCTGGATTTAATTTTTGAATCGTTTCTTGTTCAAAATAAGAAAGACAAGCCACAATATTCATATAATCGGCAAAAATCTTTGAGAGTTTTTCTTGAGGTTTGTTTAAAATAGCGTTCGTCGTAGGAACGATTAAAACCACTCGAATTTTTTCTTTTACATGTAAACGCTCATAAGACATCCCTAAATGCAAAGCGATAAATCCAATTTCAGCCTCATCAATATGAATATTTAATTGGTCGCTTAAAAAATTAGTACAGGCTAAAGCCAATTCGAAAATCATCGGATATCGACGTTTAATCTCTTGCAAATATACATTGTCTATTTTTAGATTTTTAATCGAACGTTCAATCATGGATTCTAAATGCAATGTTAAACCGATGATTAAGTCTTGGTCGTGGGATAAGTCGATTGAAAACTTTTGATTCAATTGTTCTAACGTATCGTAGACAAGGCGTTCACAACTTTTTCCTTTTAAGTAAGGGGAAAGATTTTTTTCAGAAATGACCGTTCCTTTTTTTCCCATCAACAATAAAGATAATAAAACAATTTCAGATTTAACCACTCGAATTTGATACAATGTAGAAATTTTTTCAAAGAATTCTGTCGCAATTTGAAATTCTACTGTTTCATAAATGGTTGGATGGTCTCGGATTGTGTCGTTGATATAATTGAATGTAAGCATTCTTTCGATGGCGACTCCAATATGAAGAATTAAACTCGGAAACGATACATCATTGACAGTGTAATTATATTTTTCAAAAATTTCTTCTAAAATCGATTTGGCTTTTAATAAGTCAAAGTTTGTATATAATGTAGCAATTTCATTGATATTCAATGAATTTTTTTTCGTTTCTTCTAATAAAAGCCATTTATATAATTCTCGTTTGGATTGTTCACTACCTTCTAAAGATAGGTGATTTTTTGATTTGATAATTTCTAAAGTTGGATATTCTTCAAGTACGTTTTTGATTTTCTTTAAATCGTTATCCAAAGAGTATTCACTAATATAAATTTCAGAAAGAAGATTTGTGATATTTAAGTGTTGTTTTTTGACTAACAATTTTTGAAGAATGTATCGACAACGTTCTTTTGAAGTTTGAGGGATGGTATTTGTTTTTTTATCTGCGTATTTGATTTCGTTGATACAATCTTGATTCAATCGATATCCTTTACGAATATTGGATTCAATTAAGATTTTATCAGCTTCTCGGTTGATTGATTCAATATCTGAACGAATGGTACGATCGCTTACACTTAGCATTTGGGATAATTCTTTTCCAGTAAGCCAAGAACCTTGTTTTTCTAATAATAAAAGTAGTTGTTTTTTACGATTTGATTTCATTACGCATTCTCCTCCCACATTAAGTTTAATAATACTACAAAACGATTCAAAAATAAAAAACAATATTTCCTAATATAAGGAAGGCCATTTGCATAGGGGGGTATTTACGTACTTTATAATGAAAATGAAAGAAGGTGTTCTTTGTGGAAAGAATAAAAGAACAGTATAACAAACATGTCTGCATTCAATATACATATATGTTGATTATGATGCTTTTGTCGAGTCTGCTTCAAACTTTTTGTATTCAAGCATTCATGAGACCGAGTGGCTTATTGTCAAGTGGATTTACGGGTGTGGCCATTTTATTAAATCAAGTGGGAGAAGTCTTTGGATTTCAAATGGATGTTTCATTGGCCATTATTTTATTGAATGTTCCTGTTGCGCTTCTATGTATGCGAGGGATTTCAAAAAAGTTTACATTTTTTTCATCCATTCAATTTATGACAACCTCTCTTTTATTGAAGATTTTGCATTTTGAGCCTGTTTTTGATGAGATTATGCTTAATTGTTTGATTGGAGGAGTCATGTATGGTTTTTCTGTTTTGTTGGCTTTAAAAGGGAATGCAAGTACGGGAGGTACGGATTTTATCGCATTGTATGTTTCGAATAAAATCAACCGTTCTATTTGGAGTTATGTCTTTTTATTCAACTGTTCTATGCTTTGTATTTTTGGAATGTTAAAAGGTTGGGATTATGCCGGATATAGTATTTTATTCCAATTTTTATCAACGAAAACGATTGAAACTTTCCATACTCGTTATGATCGTTTGACTTTGCAAATTACAACGACGATGCCAGAAGATGTTGTTGATGCCTATGTGCAAGAGTATCGTCATGGAATTAGTGTTACACCTGGGTATGGTGGTTTTAGTCATAAGCAATATTTTTTATTGCAGACGGTGGTTTCAAGTTATGAAATGAAAGATATTATTTCTTTGATGCGTCAAGTGGATCCTGACATTATTGTGAATGTAATGAAGACAGTTGACTTCTATGGAGGCTTTAAACCAAAGCCAATGGATTAATTAACGATTTCCTATGTTTAGGAAGGAAGTTAAGCGCTTTAAAAATGAAAAGAATGTATACTAGGATTAGATACAGATCTTTATATTAGAGGAGGTAAGTTTATGTGGGCAATTATTGCAACATGGAGAATGGCTTTAGAAGGAATTACTGAAGCGAGTGAAATGTTAAAAGATGGAGGATCAGCAGGAGATGCTTTGGAAAAAGCAATCTGTGAAATTGAAGATTTCCCATACTTTAAATCAGTAGGATATGGTGGGCTTCCAAACGAAGAAATGGAAGTAGAATTGGATGCGGCATACATGGATGGAGATACATTCGATATTGGTGCGGTTGCAGCAATCAAAGACTATGCAAACCCTATTAAAGTCGCAAAAAGACTTTCTAAAGAAAAAGTAAACTGTTTATTGGTTGCGGAAGGGGCCGAAAAATTTGCACATAAAGAAGGTTTTGAAAGAAAGAACATGTTAACAGATCGTGCGAAAGCACACTACCGTAAACGTGTGAAAGAAGTAAACCAAGAATTAAAACCTTACATTGGTCACGATACAGTAGGTATTGCTGCATTAGATACAAATGGTAAAGTTTGTGTTGGTACTTCGACTTCAGGATTGTTCATGAAGAAAAAAGGTCGTGTTGGAGATAGCCCTATTGCAGGTAGTGGATTCTATGCGGACTCTAATGTAGGTGCTGCAAGTGCGACTGGTTTAGGAGAAGACTTGATGAAAGGATGTATTTCTTACGAAATCGTTCGTTTGATGAAAGAAGGACACACTCCTCAAGAAGCTTGTGAAATTGCAGTAAACCGTTTAGATAAAGAATTAAAAGAAAGACGTGGAGCAGCAGGAGACTTATCGGTTGTTGCTTTAAATAATAAAGGAGAATATGGTGTTGCTACAAACATCGAAGGATTCTCATTCTCTGTTATGACAGAAGGTATGGAAAAACCAACTGTATACTTAGTAAAACGTGAAGGAGAACATTGTATTCATGAAGTGGCTAGCCAAGAATGGTTGGAAGACTACATGAGAACACGTACAGCTCCGATTGTTGAATAATAGGTTGTGGTGAAAGTATGAAATTAGAAGTTTGTTGTGGAAGCTATCAAGACTGCTTGGCAGCAGCGGCTGGTAAAGCTTCTCGTATTGAATTAAACAGTGCGCTTTTTATGGGTGGGTTAACACCGAATGCAGCGACTGTTCGTCTTGCCAAAGAAACAGTTAAACTTCCGATTGTATGTATGGTTCGTCCTCGTGGAGCTGGATTTTGCTACAATGAAACAGAAGTAAAAGAAATGTTTGCGATGGCTAAAGACTTGTTAGATGCTGGAAGCGATGGTCTGGCTTTTGGTTTCTTAACAGAAGATGCACGCATTGATGTAGAATTGACGCGTCAAATGGTGGAATTGATTCATTCTTATAAAAAGGAAGCGGTCTTCCATCGCGCTTTTGACTGTGTTAAAGATGCAAAAGAAGCCATTGAAACATTGATTGATTTACATGTGGATCGTATTTTAACAAGTGGGTTGGAAAATAGTGCGCCAGCTGGTAAGGCTTGTATTAAAGATTTAGTGGCTACGTATGGAAATCGTATTGAAATTTTAGCAGGTGCTGGAATCAATCCGACAAATGTAGCAGATTTCGTCAAAGAAACGGGTGTAGGCCAAGTACATAGTTCAGCTAAGACTTGGTATACAGATCCAACGACGAGTACAGAAAAGGTAACATATGCATATCATAATGCAGATGATTATGATGGAGTATGTGTAGAGACTGTAAAAGCTTTGGTAGAAAATTTAGGAGGTGTAGAATGCATCGATTAGGTATTTCAGTTTATCCGCAACATTCAACGCCAGAAAAAGATTTAGCATATTTACAATTGGCAGCGAAATATGGATTTACTCGTGTGTTCACTTGCTTATTGTCTTTTGATGGAACAAAAGATGAGATTATCTCTACAATGAGTGCATTCACGAAACAAGCTCATGAATTAAACTTTATTGTATCGGTGGATACAAATAAGAGTGCTTTTGAAAAAGTGGGAGCAACACCTTTAGATCTACAACCGTTTGTGGACATGGGTGTAGACATCATCCGTTTGGATGGACACTTTGATGATGTGATGGATCGTGCTTTAACATTGAACCCACATCATATTAAAATTGAATTCAATGGTTCTACCTATTTAAGTGTAGATCGTATGATTGAACAAGGGGCAAACCCTCACAATATGTGTGTTTGTCACAACTTCTATCCAGAAAGATATAGTGGATTGAGTGAAGAAAGATATCAATTCTTCAATTCTAAATTTTTACATTTAGGATTGGAAACGGCCGCATTTGTGAGCAGCAATGAAGACAACACATTTGGTCCTTGGCCTGTTTCAGATGGACTTCCTACTTTGGAATTGTGTCGTGAAAAGCCAATTGACTGGCAAACTCGTTACTTGTTTGCAACGAAACAAGTGGATGATGTTTTGGTTGGAAATGCTTTTGCTTCGGAAGAAGAATTGAAAGCGATGAGTGAAGTAAATCCAGATATGATTACACTTCGTCCAACATTGGCTGAAGATATCACAAGTGATGAAAAAGATATCTTATTTAACTTTATTCACCATCGTCGTGGGGATGTGAATGATTTGATCATTCGTAGTACACCAACGCGTGTTCATTACCACAATACTTCGATTCCAGCAAAAGCTGTTGAAAAAGAATATTTTGAAGTGGGTGATGTTTTAGTTGTCAATGACAACTTGGCATACTATCGTGGAGAATTGCAAGTTGTACTTCAACCATTGAAAAATACGCATGACCGTAATGTGGTTGCGCACTTAAATGAAGATGAAATGAAATTGGTCAGCATGATTCAATTTGAAAACTTCTTCGGATTTATTAAATAGAAAGAGTAGGATAAAAAATATGGAAGGTATGGAATTAATTTGTTTTCAAATTATCGCATCTGTAGGAACTGCACGTTCTTACTTTATTGAAGCAATTCAAAAAGCTCGTAAGGGAGACTTTGATGGGGCTGTAAAAGCAATCGAAGATGGAGAAAACGAATTCGTAACAGCTCACCAAGCACATGGTGAATTAATTGCTAACGAAGCTGGTGGAAACAAAACAGAAGTTAGCTTGTTATTAATGCACGCAGAAGACCAATTGATGAGTGCAGAAACAATTAAAATCATTGCTGAAGAAATGATTGAATTGTGTAGAAAAGTTGTAGCTTAATTGTACATATTTTGGCGATGCATCGTAGGATGTGTCGCTTTTTTTGTTGATTATTCTCTTGTTTCTTTTATAATTGTTTTGAAAGAGTTGGGAAAAAGCATGGAAATAAAAGGTATAAAAAGAGAGTCCCTTTCTAAACAAGTGTCGGATCAATTGGAGACGATGATTGAACATGGGGAATTTAAAGTGGGAGAAAAGATTCCGACCGAAACAGATTTGATGGAATTGTTTGCGGTCAGTCGAAATACGATTCGAGAAGCGATTCGAGCATTGACATGGAATGGAATTTTAGATGTTCGACAAGGTGATGGAACGTATGTGAAGTCTTCGAGTCGTTTTCAAGCCAACATGAATCAAAGATACGATGAAGCTTCTATTGAAGATATTCGAGAAGCTAGAAAATGTATCGAAGTTACGATTGCACATTTGGCTGCCATTCGTCGCAATGAGGAAGATTTAAAAAAGTTAACGATTGCTTTTCAATGTCGACAAGATTTAAAAGAAGATATTAAAGAGAATACGAGAGCGGATTTAGAATTTCATAAGACGATAGCACAAGCGTGTCATAATATTATTTTGATGGACTTATATGAGTCATTTTCTATATATTTAGAAAATCATATTGAAAATGCCAACAACAATCCTATGGTCGATCAAATGCATGAAGAATTGTATGAGGCCATTAAAGATCAAGATGAAAATCGAGCTGTGTTAGCTGCACAGAATATTGTAAATTTATAAGAGGACGTCCAGATGATTTTGGACGTTTTTTTGTGTTGACAGAATAGGTTAGAATATGCTAACTTATAAACGTAGGATGATTCTTTCATCTTATAATTTTTAATCTATGAGTTAGCTTTTTCTAACTGAAAGGAGTCTCTATGCCAATTTATTTAGCCGATTTAAATGAAGATATTGTCATTCGAAAAATTACAGGAAGTGATAAAATCAAAAATCATTTGCTTCATTTGGGATTTATTGAAGGAGAAGTTGTACAAGTCATTCAAAAAGTGGATGAAAACATCATCATTCGTATAAAGGGTGTCAAGATGGCTTTGAGTAAAGAATTAGCAAGAAGGATTTTAATTTAGGAGGGAATATGAGTACATTAAAGGAATTAAAAATTGGTGGAGTGGCCAAAATTGTCAAAAACAATGCTAAAGGAGCCATTAAACAAAGATTCATGGATATGGGAATCACCAAAGGTACGATGGTAAAAGTCATTAAGGTAGCTCCGTTAGGAGATCCAATCGAAGTAGAAATTCGAGGATATAACCTTAGTATTCGTAAAGAAGATGCGGATCGTATTTTAGTGGAGGAAATGGATTAGATTATGAAACATATTGCGTTAGCAGGAAATCCCAATAGTGGAAAGAGTACTTTATTTAATGCCTTAACAGGAAGTTCTGCCTTTGTTGGAAACTGGCCGGGAGTAACAGTGGAAAAAAAGGAAGGAAAAACAAAAATCAATGGAGAAACAGTAGCGGTCATGGACCTGCCTGGTATTTACTCGTTATCTCCATATTCGAATGAAGAAATTATTTCAAAAGATTATATTATTCATGAAAAACCAGATTGTATCATTAACATTGTCGATGCATCCAATCTAGAACGAAATTTATATTTAACGACACAATTGATTGAATTGGGCGTACCGACTGTTGTGGCATTAAATATGATGGATATTGTAACTAATAAAGGAGAAAAATTAGATACGAAAGCTTTATCTAAATTTTTAGGATGTCCTGTCTGTGAAATTTCGGCAATCAATAATACAGGTTTGGATACTTTGAAAAAACAAGTAGATCAAATTTTACATTCACAAGTTTCTATCAATCACTCTTTCCATTATGGAAAAGATGTAGAAGAAGCTTTGAATGAAATCGTACAAGTGGCAGATTTAAAAGAAGCTCAAAATTACTATGCGATTCAATTACTTTCAGGAAATGAAGTCGAATGTAATGAAGCTTGTAAAGAGTTGGCTAAAAAATGTCGTAACCATTTAGAAGATGTGTATGATGATGAAATTGAAAGTATTATTACAGAACAAAGATATGCTTGGATCCAATCGATTATGGATTCTGTCATTTTAGTTCGTCGTAAAAAAGAATTAACACTTTCGGATAAGATTGACAAAGTCTTAACGAATAAATTTTTAGGATTTCCTATTTTCTTATTGATTATTTATTGTATTTATTATGTATGTTTGAATCCGAATGGTTTGGGTAAAAAACTTGTAGGAATTACGTTTACTTGGGTAATCAATGCGATGATCTGGACAAGTGTTACTCTTACAAATATGGGAGTTAGTGCATGGCTTGTTTCTTTAGTATCGGATGGTATCGTATTTGGGGTCGGTATTGTTGCTGCTTTCATTCCTTATTTGATGGTATTGTTTGTGTTTTTAGCAATTTTAGAAGAATGTGGATACATGGCTCGTGTTACATTTATCATGGACCGTTTGTTTAGACGTTTTGGAATGTCTGGAAAATCATTTGTTCCTATGCTTTTAGGAACAGGATGTACTGTACAAGCAGTGGCAGCTACTCGTACGATTGAAAATGAAAACGATCGTAAGATGACAATTTTCTTAACGCCATTTATTCCTTGTGCAACCATGATGCCTACAGTTATATTGATTGTATCTTTATTTACAAGCAGTGCTTTTGTAGCACCTATGATTTATTTAGTATCCATTGGATTTGTTGTGTTGGGAGGTATTTTATTAAAGAATACTCTTCTTAAAGGAGAACCAGCACCATTTGTGATGGAACTTCCAGAATATAAATTGCCTCGTATTAAAAATGTTTTTCACTTTGTTTGGGAGAAGACGGTCGGAATTTTCCGTAAGATGACTTCGATCATTGTTTTAACAACTGTGATTGTTTGGTTCTTAAAATACTTTACATTTACATTGAGTGTAGCGCCTACGATTGATCAAAGTATGTTGGCTAGTATTGGACGTTTCTTAGCTCCATTGTTTGCTCCATTAGGATTTGGTTCTTGGCAATTGATTGCAGCTATGATTACAGGCTATGTTGCCAAAGATAACATGTTAGGAACATTGGGTGTTATTTATGGTACAGAAATTACAACGGGTGTATTGGCAGGATTGTTAACGCCTGCGGCTGCAGTTTCATTCTTATTGTTCTTTATTTTATCTTGTCCTTGTTTTGCAAGCATGGGAGCAATGCGAAAAGAATTAGGAACGAGTAAATTGACATGGCAAGCGATTGGATTCCAAATGGGTTCGGCGTATGTGGTAGCCTTGCTTGCGTACCAAATTTTACATTTTATTATATAGAAAAGAGATGAGAGTATGCATGAATTGTGTGCAGCGGCTGAAGAATATTTAAAGTGGATTTATCGAATTCAACAAATCAATCAAGAAGTTCGTTCGATTGATTTGGCTGTTTATATGGGATATAGTCGGGCGAGTATTTGTACGGGAATTCAAAAGCTAGAGAAAAGAAGGCTTTTGCATAAAGATGAGCGTGGCATCCTTCATTTGAGTGAGGAAGGTTTACAAATTGCGAAACAGTTCAATGAACGCCATCAAATATTGACTGAAATTCTTGTAGAAATGGGCGTGAGTGAAGAGGTTGCTGTGGCGGATGCATGCAAGCTAGAACATGTACTTAGCAAAGAAAGTTGGTCTTGTTTAAAAAAATATTTTCTAGAAAGAAGGATGATTCATGGCTGATTTCATTGTTGGAACTATTGTCGTAGTGATTTTAGGATCCATTGTTTATAAAATGTTTTTCAAAAAGAAGAAAAAAAATTGTGGATGTTGTCATTAAATACACAAAAGGCAGGAAACCTACGTTTCCTGCCTTTTTTTACTGTCATACTCCTTATTTTTGTTTAAATCGTTGTTTAAGCTCTTTTCGATACGATCTAGAAATTGGAATGAGATCGTTATTTTTTAAAGTCATATATTCATTGTTATAAGAAGCAATGCTGTCGATTTGAACGAGGTAACTAATGTGCGTACGAATGAAATCAAATGGTTTTAAGATGTCGCACAGCTGGTCGAAGTGAATATAGCAAGTAAATTCTTCTTTTTTTGTACAGATGCGAATTTTACGATTGAATCGTTCAATGTATAGGATATCGCATATATCGATGACTTGTATTTTTGAATTGTAAGAGATGGCAATTTTCTTTTTTTCACAATGTTCAAAGAAGTCTAAAAAGCGTTGTAAAGCTTTACGTAGATTGAATTTCAGTTGATTTTGACAAATGAAATAAATAGGATTGGCATCGTATAAAAGGGGTGCAATTTCTAATTGGTTACTATAGAAGATCACTTGCATCGTTTTTGCGATTTGTTTTAGTGAATTTACTTTTTCTATTTCATTTTCATAATTTATGTTGGAAATTAAGATGTTCGTACTTGTAAGATCACTCGTGTCAGTAAGCATTTCATCATAGGTTTGAAAAATTTTAAATTGAGTAAAATAATCTGTAATATATTTTTTACATTGTTCAATGATTGTATTTTGAATCCATTGATCTTGTTCAACGATAGCAATTTGTAGCATGATATCCTCCTTTAGGTATATACCATTAGATCAATTTATTCAATGAAATTGTTGGTGTTATACCAGTAAAGCCCTTACATTTTCATTTTATAGCATTTTTTTTAAATAAACAGACGAGGATGTACACAAATATGGATAAAATATACATGAATTATGATTTTATAGGTATATACCATTTGGATGTAAAAAAAGCACGAAATCGTGCTTTGAAAAAAAACTTGCATTTCTGTTCGGGTTAAGGCTCTATTATGATTTAAAAGGAATCCTGCAAGTTTTTTGAATGGGAATCCAACCAAAAAAATGAATTGTGGGAAGAGAGATGGCTGGATTCTTTTGAAGAAAAAGGCAGGCAATTTATTTTGCCTATCTATATTCTATACCTTTTTTTATAATTTAGGGTTCCAAGATGTGCAAAAAGTGTGCATTTTTGTACATATGGTATATACCAAAAATTCTATGAATGAATCTTGTATATATAGTTTACCTCAATTCTAAATTGTATTATTATAGTAGGTGAGGTGAGTATATGATTCGTTTTGCGATAATCGACAAAGATTTGAATGAAGCGGCTTCGATGGTTGAGCGGTGTCGTTCGCATTTTCGAGAACAAGATGCTTGTTTTCATACGTATGAATCTTGTGTAGAATTTAAAAAGGATACTGCAAACTTTAAACGACCACATATTTTAATGGTGCATTTGACCTCTGTACAAGATCTTCAATATGTAAAACAATTGTTGAAATTTAATGATTCTTTAGGCGTTATGTTTTATAGTTCGGATATTCGTTTTGTTCCATTGGCGTATGAAGTTGAACATTTTTATTTTATTTTAAAATCTCAAATGGATGAAATGTTAGGAAAAGCTTTAGTAAAAGCGAAAGAACAATATAAATTGATTCAAAAGTCTCATATTGCGATTGAATTTCAATCGAAAATTGATATTGTTCCGATTCGTAAAATTATGTATGTGGAACGAATGAATCGTAAGTTACGTTTTGTAACGAAGACGAAAGAGTATGTTTCGTATATGACATTAGATGATGTGATTGAAAGCGTGGGCGAGGATGTATTTATGCGTGTGCAATGCTCATATTTGGTACAGCCTCAATATGTTGTACGTTATCAAGATAATCATGTTTATTTGATCAATGGAGATTGTATTTCGGTGACTCGTCCGTATCAAAAACAAGTGAGAAGTATATTAGAATCTTAGTTTTAAGATTTTGTCAAGTACGAATTATGTAAGTGAGAGTGTCGAATTTGGTTGTTGTCTTTTTGACGGATGTACCCCATGATATATGCGTCAGGAGCTAGAGAATGCATATAACAATTATTGAAAAAGATGAACAAGATGCACAAAGATTATTACAGTTTTGTTTAGAATATTTTAAAGGGCAGACGGTTTATTTTCATTGGTATCCATCGTATTTGGAATGGTCGAAAGGTCATCATGATATATTGACAGATATTTTATTTTCGGATATTTATTTAGAAGAAGAAAATGAAATCTTGTGGGCTAAGAAAATCAAAGAGCAATGTCCTCATATTGAAATTATATTTTATAGTTCGAATCTTCAGTATTCTTTGTTGACATATGAAGTCAATCACGCCTATTTCTTTTTGAAAGAAGATATGAAAAATCGGATTGATTTGGCGATTGATCGAGCGCAATCTCATTTACATAAGCAAATTTTCTCGTAAAGAAGGTTTGCTTTTTTTGTTGTATAATGTTGTGTGAGGAAGGTGTATATCATGTTGGAATTAAAAAATATATGTTGGAGGGCTCCGGATGGTAAAGAAGTGTTAAAAGATGTGAATTTACAATTGAGTTCGCATCGTTTTATTGCTATTAGTGGACCAAATGGAAGTGGAAAGACGACGTTAGGAAAGATTATAATGGGTATTGAAAAACCTACGTCAGGTAAGATTTATTTTAATGGAAATGATATTACCGATTTGGACGTGAGCCAAAGGGCAAAATTGGGGATTGGATTTGGTTTTCAAACGCCTGTTTCTTTTAAGGGAATCAGTATTCGTAAGTTTTTGAATTTGGCAGCTCAAAAAGAAATGGATGATGTGGCTTTGTGTGTTTTACTTCGCAAGGTTGGATTGTGTGCTAAATCTTATTTAGATCGAGATATGGATTCGACACTTTCGGGTGGAGAAATGAAGCGAATTGAGATTGCGAGCGTTTTGGCTCGTAATGTCGAATTTATGATTTTTGATGAGCCAGAAGCAGGTATTGATTTATGGAGCTTTAACAATTTGATTTCTGTTTTTGATGCGATGCGAAAAGAAAAACAGAAGACGATTGTGATTGTTTCGCATCAAGAGCGTCTTTTACAGACGGCGGATGAAATTGTATTGGTTGCTAATGGTACGATTGCAGATCATGGTTCGAGTGCGGACATGTTACAAAAGATGCATATTCAAAATCGAGATTGCTCGTATGGAGGACGTCTATGAATGGAATTACTAAAAAATTGATTGATTTTGTCTCGGATGTTAAAGAAGATTTTAAAGGGGCGTACCATATTCGAGAAGATGGTAAAAATATTGAATGTCATTCGAGTGAGCATATTACGATTACGGATAAGGTGGATCATCCAGGTTTAAATGTTGTTGTAGAAGAGGGGACGAAGAATGAAACTGTTTGTGTTCCAGCTACAGTAACAGTAGGGGGTTTGGATGACATTGTTCGTAATGATTTTATCATTGGGGATGATTGTGATATTACAGTTGTTTCTGGATGTGGTGTTCATACGGAAGATGAAGGTCGAGCTCGTCATGATGGGGTGCATCATTTTGTGATTGGAAAGAATTCAAGAGTAAAATATGTAGAAAAGCATATTGGGATGGGTTCTGGAAAAGGAGAAAAGTCAATCAATCCACAAAGTTTTATTGAAATGAAGGAAGGATCGTATTTAGAGATGGATATGATTCAAATTAGTGGAGTGGATGTAGCCAAAAGAAATACGAAGGTTACACTTGCAAAAGGTGCAAAGTTAGTCGTACGGGAGCGTTTATTTACTCAAGGAAAGGAAAGGGTAGATACGAATTTTGTGGTTGAATTGAATGGTGAAAATTCGAGCGCAGATGTTGTTTCTCGTACGGTGGCTCGGGATGATTCTTATCAAAACTTTACTTCAACATTGATTGGAAATACGGCTTGTACTGGACATTCTGAATGTGATTCGATCATTGATGAAAATGCGATAGTCGATTCTACGCCTCGTTTGCTTGCCAAATGTAAAGAGGCTTCTTTGATTCATGAAGCAGCGATTGGAAAGATTGCAGGAGAACAAATTGTGAAATTGCAGACGTTTGGTTTGTCACAAGAAGAGGCAGAAAATCAAATTATTGATGGTTTTTTAGCATAAAAAAAATCCGGTGATATTGGAGTTACACCGGATTTATAATGATTGATTGGATTAATTTGTGAAAAATTTTATCTGCTTGGTAGAATTTATCAATCATTATGGGCATCTTTGCCATTGACATTATAACAAATTTTAGATAAATAGGGAATGACATAAAAAAATGCTTGATATATTGGATTGGGACTCGAGGAAGTCGTATATCAAGCGTTTCCATTATAGCATGCCTTTCTACAAAACAAAACAATTATTTAAAATTGTATTAAAAAAGGAGGGATAGATATGAATCGATATTTAATTGTGGTAGATATGCAAAAAGACTTTGTGGATGGAGCTTTAGGAAGTGTAGAAGCACAAGGAATTGTTAAAAATGTAGTGAATAAAATTAAAAACTGGGATGGTAGAGTGATTGTTACGATGGATACGCATTCATCAAATTATTTACAAAGTAGAGAAGGTAAATATCTTCCTATTGAGCATTGTATTAAAGGAAATGCAGGTTGGATGTTGGATGCGAATGTAAATGACGCTTTGAAAGATAAAAGGGATGTTTTTTATTTGGAAAAACCTTCGTTTGGAACGTTAGAGTTAGTGAATATGCTTCGATATTTACAAGATGGAAATGAAGAGTTTGAAGTGGAATTGATTGGTTTGTGTACGGATATTTGTGTAGTTTCAAACGCGTTGGTTATCAAGGCAGCTTTTCCAGAAATTTCTATTTGCGTAGATGCTTCTTGTTGCGCGGGTGTAAGCGTTGAAGGGCATGAGGCGGCATTGAAGACGATGCAAGCATGTCAAATCGATATTTTATGAAAACGTTTTCAATAATATATTGTTAAAATTTTCACTTATGGTATAATAACCTCAATAAGTGAGGGTTTTAATGATGTTTGAGGATGTTCGATTGCAATATGTTATATGTTCTATTTTGTGTTTGATGGCTGTTTTGGCTTTGAATTGCATTTAGTCTATAAATCGTCTATACTAAAAAAAGGATTGGATATCCTTTTTTTTTGAAGGAGACATAGTATGGAAAATAAAAAATTTCAATTTGAAATCGAAACGGGAATCAAAGCCATTTTGTTTATGCTTGTTTTATATTTTCTTCCGGTACATCATGGAATTGTCTATTGGATGTCTATGATGTTTGCCCCTTTGTTCTTTATTGAATATCTTGTGGGACATTATCGTGTGAAGCGTTTAAAACCGCATGGCAAAAGTTCTTTTTATGAACGAGAAATGGAGCCGATTCTTAAAAAGATTTTTATGGCACAATTGATTATCTGCCTTGTGTTTGCGCTTGTAGGAGAATTTTTGCCAATTTGGCTTCCGATGATCGTATATGTAGTATTGGTTGGTTGTGTTGTCGTAGGTTTAGAAAGTGATGATGTAGTAGAAGAGGATGAATAAGAGTTCATCTTTTTTATTGCATGAAAAAAGCTGCAAGTTTTTGCAGCTTTTTAAAATATATTATTTTTCGTATAAGTGTCTTGCTACATGAACACCACTAGCAGAAGCGTGTGATAGAGAGTGAGTGATTCCACTTCCGTCTCCAATCACAAACAATCCTGGAAGGTTTGTTTCTAAGTTTTTGTCAACGTCAACTTCCATGTTGTAGAATTTCACTTCGACTCCATATAATAATGTGTCATCGTTGGCTGTTCCTGGCGCTACTTTATCTAAGGCATAAATCATTTCGATGATTCCATCCAATAAACGTTTTGGTAAAACTAAGCTTAAATCTCCTGGAGTTGCGTTTAATGTTGGTGTTACGAAAGATTCTTCAATACGAGAGTGTGTAGAACGTTGTCCACGTACTAAGTCTCCAAATCGTTGTACAATTACACCTCCACCTAACATATTGCTCAGGCGAGCGATGGATTCTCCATAACCGTTTGAATCTTTAAATGGTTCTGAGAATGTTTGAGAGACCAAAAGGGCAAAGTTAGTGTTGTTTGTTTGAAGTTTTGGATCTTCATAACTGTGTCCATTGACTGTGATGATTCCGTTTGTGTTTTCATTTACAACGGCTCCTTTAGGGTTCATACAGAACGTACGAACTTTGTCTTCATATTTAGGTGTGCGGTATACGATTTTACTTTCGTATAATTCGTCTGTTAAATGAGAGAAGATTTCGCTAGGTAATTCGACACGAACTCCTAAGTCGACACGGTTGGAACTTGTTTTGATTTTTAAATCGTTACATACTGTTTCCATCCATTTACTTCCACTACGTCCTACAGAGATGATACATTTTTCACTTTCAAATGTTCCTTTTTTACTTTCCAATTTGTACATCCCGTCTTCTTGTTTTACTTTTTCAATCGGTGTATCAAAGTAGAAGTCCATTTTATCTTTTAATTCGGCATAAATGTTTTCTAATACTACATAGTTGATGTCCGTTCCTAAATGGCGTACAGACGCATCCAATAAGTGTAAGTCATTTTGCATGCATAATTTTTTAAATTTCGTTCCAGCTGTTGAATATAATTTTGTACCTTCTCCTCCGTATTTCATGTTGATTTCATCGACATATTCCATTAAGTCTAAGGCTTGTTTTTTTCCAATATATTCATATAATGTTCCACCAAAGTCGTTTGTGATGTTGTATTTTCCATCCGAGAAAGCTCCCGCTCCTCCAAATCCACTCATGATTGAACAGCTTTTACAGTTGATACAAGATTTAATTTTCACTCCGTCAATCGGACATTTTCTTTTACTAAGTTCGTGTCCGGCTTCGAATACTGCAATTTTTAAATTTGGGTTTAGACGAATGGCTTCATAGGCTGAATAGATTCCTCCTGGCCCTGCTCCGATAATTGTTAAATCGTATTTCATAGTATAATTTCCCTCTCTATTTTATCTCTATTTGCATTATAACATTATAATACTTTCTTGTTTTTATTTCATTTCCTAACCTCGAGGAAATGCATTATTTGATGGAATTCAGGTTATTTCATAGAATGTAAGCAGATACATTAAGAAAGTGAGGTTTTGAAATGGAAAAATTTCAAGCAACTTTGCAAAAGTTATTGCTTCCAATCACAACAAAATTGGAACGTCAAAAACACTTGCAAGCCATCAAAGATGGAATGATTGCCATTATTCCCATTACGATTATTGGTTCGTTCTGTTTGATTCCTGTAGGGTTGGGAAACTTGTTTGGTGGTAGTTTTGGTGCATGGGTAGGAGAACATGCTAATATTTTCTTTTTTCCGGCCGGATTTACAACAAATATTTTATCTATATTTTCGGCATTCTTTATTGCGGAGTCTTTAGCAAAACGGTATGACATGAAGGCACCTAGTATGTTAGGAATTGGTGCGGTCATGGTACAAATTATTTTATGTGTTTCTATTGGTGAAAACGGAGCATGGGACGCAAGTTCACTAGGGGCTGAAGGGTTGTTTGTAAGTATCATTGGTGCTATCTTTGTAGTAGAGGTTACACATTTACTAGAAAAATACAATTTAGTTATTAAGATGCCCGAAGGAGTTCCACCAATGGTTGCGGAAAGTTTTATGGCATTAGTACCATTGGCGATTGATGCGATTGTAGCTTGTTCTGTTTCGTTAATTTGTACTTCTTTAACGGGTATGACATTTCCTAAATTGATTATTGGTGCGTTGGCTCCTGCAATTAATTCAATGGATAGTGTTTGGGCGGTTGCCTTGGTTGTTTTTATTACTCAATTGTTGTGGGTTTTTGGTTTACATGGTGCTGCGGTTACTTCAAGTGTATGGGCTCCATTTGCAATTGCATATGCGGTTGAGAATGCAAATTTAGTAGCAGCAGGTATGGATCCAACTCATATTTTCACATATGGATTCTATTTTGGTTTCTTGCAGGTGAGTGGTTCGGGAATGACTTTATTGTTAGTTTTAATGATGTGTAAATCAAAAGCTAAATCTTTAAGTTCAATTGGAAAAGTTGGTTTGATTCCTTCTTTCTTTGGAATCAATGAACCTATTATTTTTGGAGTTCCTATGATTATGAATCCATTTATGATGATTCCATTTGTTTTTGGTCCTGTGATTTGTTCAATTATTACTTATGAATTGATGAAGTTTGGTTTTGTTGCTCTTCCTTTAGGAGAAGCTCCAGGATTCCTTCCTCCTGGTATTCAAGCATTTTTATTGACTATGGACTGGAAAGCAGCAGCATTGGCTATTTTCAATGTATGTTTTATGGGAGTGTTGTATTATCCTTTCTTTAAGGCAATGGAAGCGGATGAACTTCGTAAAGAACGAGAATTAGAAGATTTAAAAAAGGCGGAAGCTATTTAATAAATCGATAAAGGGGCAATGTATTGGATGAATAATCGACAAATTGAAATAGTATATATTATTTTAGAACATCCTAAAGGGATTACGGGTTCTAAGATTTCAAAGGAAATTGAAGTTACGACTCGTACTATTCGTAATGATGTTTCTTCTATCAATTCGGTTTTGAAAAAGATAGGTTGCTCCATTCATTCGGATAAGCAGCGTGGATACTTTATTTTAGAAGATGATTTTTATGCGGTTCGTAATTTTATAAAGCAATATCATTATGAAAACAATAAAAAAATTGCGAATAATCCTACGGAACGTCGGTATTATATTTTGGGTCAGTTGGTGTTGAAAGAATCGATTCTAATTTATACATTGGCTGAAGAATTGTATGTTTCGGAACAGACAATTTATAAGGATATAAAAAAATTAATGCAGACATTGAAAGAGAAATATTATTTTAATCATATTTCTTTTAGTAATGGGATGGTGGCTTTGCAAGCTCCAGAAATGGAATTGCGTATCTTGTTTTATCGAGTGATCAAAGATGAAATTTATTTAAAGAATAGTTTTATCAACTCGAATTTGTATCAGTTGACGCAAGAGTATTATTCGTTGCAAAAACTTCAATATATTAAAGAAAAAGTATGTTTGTTCTGTCAAGAAAATGATATTTATTTAAATGATCGTGTTATTTTCGTGATTGTGTGGATGTCTTTGATTACGGCTGTACGAATTGAAAGTAAAAAGTTGTTAGAAAAAAAAGTGGAAGTATTCTATGAAAATCCAGCTTTGCATCAGATGGTAACTAATTTATTAAATGATTTGCACGTGTCTTATAGTTCGATGGATCAAAATTTACTTCAAAACTATATGGAAACATTAGGTTTTGAAACGGATAAGGACGATTATCAATTGGAGACGGATAGTATTATTGCTGAATTTTTTAAACAGGTAAAAGTAAAATATAATTATGATTTTAAAAGTGTTCCTAGTTTGTGTGATAATTTTAAATGCCATTTGCAGTTGGCAATTAAACGTCTTGTAATGAATTATCAGTTGGTGAATCCTTTGGTGGATGATTTTAAATTGAAGTATCCGTTTGCATTTGAAATTTCTATGTTGATTGTTCCTATTTTGTACGATCGATATGGATTGTATTTGAATGAAGATGAGGTTAGTTTTCTTTCGTTGTATGTGTTGATGTTTTTGAATGTAAAAAATACGAAGGTAAATGTCCTTTTGGTAAATAGTTTACAAAAGAGTTTTATCAACTTTATAAAAAGTTGGTTAGATTTGGAATATAAGGAATATATTCAAATTGTAGCTACGACTCCTTTATACCGTTTATCAAAAGAGTTAGAAAAGCATCCGGTCGATTTGATTATTAGTGATACGGTTTTGGATGTTTCGATTCAAACTCCGTATTTGATTATGAATCATTTACCAGGATTACAAGAAAAAGAATATTTAAATAATTTTATATTTAATCGTGCGGATTTCTTTTCTGGGATTCAAGTGTTTAAGAAGGTTTTCAATAGGAAGAATGTTCTGTTTGTGAATGAGAATCTTGATTTTACAGATTTGATGAAACGGTGTGCCGATCATCTGGTTGTTCAGGGAAATATTCAAGAGGCTGATTCGTTTGTAGATTATTTAATTTCTAGAGAAATGGTGTATTCAACGCATATTTGTAATTCGTGTTTCATGCCTCATCCTTTGATTGCGGATGCGTGTATGAGTGGAATTTGTATTGTGATTCAAAAGGGAAAAACGATGGTAAACAATACTTTATTTAAGGTGGGGTTTGTTTTGGCGCTTGAACCGAGATTGGATTACAATATGTCTTATATTTATGAATTAATTTATAAGATTGCTTCTTCTGAAAAGACGATAGAATTTTTGTTGTCGTTAGACGATGAAGCAGAATGTTTAGAGTATTTAGAAAATATTGCACAGGTGATGTGTGATAACAATTTAAATTAATAGAAAGGAAAGACAATGAATATTGTCAGAAGTTAACATGAAAATTTTAGTAGTATGTAATGCAGGAATGTCGAGTTCTATTTTAGTAAAAAATATTAAGAATGTAGCTTGTCAGAATAATCAAGAAGTTGTAGTGACGGCTATGGGTGTTTCAAACATTGTCAATGAAAAAGGAAAATGGGATGTTTGTTTAGTAGCTCCTCAAATTTCATATGCGGTAGAAGAAGTGAAAGAAAAACTTGGAATTCCTACTGTTGCGATTGATATGAGGGTATATGCGATGGCCGATGGTAAAGGAGCTCTTGATCAAGCAAATTCATTGTTAGGTTAATTAAGATGGTAGATTTAGAAAGATTGTCACAGGATGCGATGGGAATCATTGCTTATTCTGGAGTTGCAAAATCGAAATATGTAGAATCTATTCGTTTTGCAAAAAAATTTGATTTTAAAAATGCAAGTCAGTGTATTTCAGAGGGAGACGATGTTTTAACAACAGCTCACGAAAATCATATGATTTTATTGCAGCGTGAGGCTGTGGAACAAACGCCACAAGTTTCTATGTTAATATTACATGCAGAAGATCAATTTATGAGTTGTGAAACTGCTAAATTGCTGGCTTTAGAAATGATTGATTTGTATAAATCAATTCAAGATATTAAAGGAGAGTAAAAAAATGGCAAAAAATATGTATGATCCATGGGCACAAATTACGACACGTAATGGGTATGCTTGTGATGAAGTAATTTCAGCATTACAAAAATCAATTCGTAGAGGGTTAGAAGAACAAGCTTGTATGTTTGCTTACGAATTATATATTTCTTCTCCACAACTGGAAGAAAAAATGTGGAGACGTCTGTTGACGATTTCTGTAGAAGATATTGGTATGGGAAATCCGATGGCGGCTGTTGTTGTAAATGCATTGTCTCAAATGCGTTTAAATTTTGATTATGCAGACAACGATCGTACGATTTACTTTATTCATGCGATTCGTTATATGTGTGCAAGTGAAAAAGATCGTTCTTCAGACTTGTTAAAAAACATTTGTATTAAGAGTTTTGCGATGGGTAAATTCCCTGAAATTCCTGATGTGGCTTTGGATAAACACACTCGTCGTGGTCAAGCAATGGGACGTGATTCTTTCCATTTCTTAAATGAGGCGAGCAAGGTAATTCCTCAAGCTGAGATTGATAACAATTATAAGGAAAGATATGCAGAAATTTTAAAAGAATACGATCCTGAAAACGTTGTGGATACGACTTTTAAATTTAATAGTTGGCAATTTTAATTTTATATGTAAAAGGCAGATGAAGGTCTGCCTTTCAATTTGTCTAAAATAAGGGGGTTACATGATTTTTAAGAAGTTAGTGAATGTGATTGTTGGGTCTTTGATTATGGCTTTGGGAATTCGTTTTATTATTGCGGTTAATTTAGGTTCAGATCCGATGACGATGTTTTGGATAGGGATTTCTAATTTATTTTCTATTTCGGTAGGTCAGGCGAATATTTTAACCAGTACTCTTTTTTTATTGATTGTATTTTTTTTAGATCGAAAACAATTAAATGTTGGAAGTATTTTAAATCCTTTGATTGTAACTTTTGTGTTGGATCATACGGGAATGATTGATTTTTCATATTATAATTTTGTGGTTCGTTTAGCTTTGATTGTTTGTGCTTTTATAATTTTATCGTTTGGAATTGCTTTATATTCTTTTGCTGATTTTGGAAAAGGTTCATATGAAGCGTTGGTGTTTGCGATGAGTGAAAAGACGAATTTTGAAGTTGGAAAAATTAGAACGATGTTTGATGTTTTTTTTGCATTTGCAGGATTTATGTTGGGTGCTATATTAAATGTAGGAACGTTGATTGCGATTGTTTCAATAGGGTCGGGTATTCAATTTTTTATAAAGAGGTTAGAAAGTAGGTAAGTATATGACGCCACATAATGCTGCAACAAAAGGAGATGTTGCGAAAGTTGTTTTAATGCCGGGAGATCCTTTGCGTGCTAAATATATTGCAGAAACATATTTAAAGGATGTTGTTTTGTTTAATTCGGTTCGGAATATGTTTGGATATACTGGTTTTTATAAGGGAAAGAGAATTTCTGTGATGGGTAGTGGTATGGGAATTCCGAGTATGGGAATTTATTCTTATGAATTGTTTCATGATTATGATGTAGAGTGTATTCTTCGGATTGGGTCTTCGGGTGCGTATACGGAAGATTTAAATTTATTTGATGTTGTATTGGTAGATGAGAGTTGGAGTGAATCTTCCTATGCTCGTGTACAAAATAATGAAGTGCGTGATGTTTTATTGTCAAATCAAGAGATGAATCGGACGATTTTAAATGTGGCAAAGCGAATGAATCAATCTTTGGTTGTGGGTCGTGTTCATACGAGTGATGTTTTTTATCGTTCTTCTAGTATTGATGAGTGCGAAGAGTTTTATAAGAAAAAGGGTTGTTTGTGTGTAGATATGGAGTCGTTTGCTTTGTTTCATAATGCGAATGTATTCCGTCGTAAGGCTGCATGTTTGTTGACGATTAGTGATTCGATTGTTTGTAAGCAGGTAGTGAGTGCAAAGGATCGAGAGCTTGCGTTTGATGATATGATTCAAATTGCGTTAGAGAGTGCGATAGAATGGGTGTAGTAATCCTGGCCTTTTAGCTAGGATTTTTTTTATATGAAAAAACATGGCAAGTTTGCCATGTTTTAGTCTAAATAGATGGGTTCGTCTCCTACGTAGATGTCAATTTCTTCATAGTGCACGCTTGTACAATTTCCTCCGTTTGCTTTGCTGTAGTAAAGGTGGGCTTGTACATTTCCGGTTATATCGGCTTTGCATTGGTCGCAATAGGCATGTACTTGATGTTCGTAGACGGGTACATATTGGATAGGGATACGTTCTCGGGTTGAATCGATTTCAATTTTGGTATCCATTTCTTCGATGTTTTCTTTTTTTGAGGTTGATGGAGGTGTAGTTTCTTTTGGTTTTTCATATAGGTTTCCTATAAAAAATAGGAATAGGAGGAGTAATATGGCTGGAATCATTTTTTTGTACATAATATCGTTTCCTTCAATAGTGCTATTTGCACTATTATATCAAATTTATAGTGCTATTAGCACTATAAAACAATACTATTTTTTAATTCTTATAGAATAACTGTATGGATTTACAGCGGATTAAGGATTTGAGAGAGGATCATGATTTAACTCAAAAGGAAATTGCAAAAATTTTGGGGATTAGTCAGAGATATTATTCAAATTTAGAAAATGGGAATCGTACTCTTTCTGCGGACATTTTGATTATGTTGGCAGATTATTATAATGTTTCGTTGGACTATTTAGCAAATCGGACTGTATATAAGGACTTCAAAAAGAAATAGCGATATTTCTTTTTTTTTCGAATGTGTAGTGATAAAGTATGTCTGTACTAAATGTTTTTATTAGACAAGGAGATGTTTAAATTTATGAAAGCATACGAAAGATTGATTGAGTATATTAAGGTGAAGACACCTTGTAGTGAAGAGTGTGATGCTACGCCTAGTACTCCTATGCAGTTTGATTTGGCAAAAATGTTGTATGAAGAATTGAAAGGTTTGGGTGTAGAGGATGTAGTATTGACTGACGATTGTTTTGTTTATGCAAAGATTCCGGCTACGCCAGGTTTGGAGGATAAGACGAAGATTGGTTTTATTGCACATATGGATACGGTTCCTGAATTTTGTGAGGCTGAAATTCGTCCTGTGTTGACTGAAAATTATAATGGTGAAGATTTAGTTTTGGGAGATAGTGGTCGTGTATTAAAGGTAAAAGACTTCCCTCATCTTCCTTCTTTAAAAGGTCGTACTTTAATTACTTCGGATGGGAATACAATTCTTGGAGTGGATGACAAGGCTGGTATTGCAGAGATCGTTACGATGGTGGAACGTTTGAGAGATGAAAACATTGCACATGGACCAATTCGTATTGCTTTTACGCCAGATGAAGAAAAGGGTACGGGTTCTAATTCGTTTGATATCGAACGTTTTGATGCAGATTTTGCTTATACGTTAGATGGAGATACGGAGGGTGAAATCCAATACCAAAACTTCAATGCGTGTGAGGCTATTTTTGAAGTGAATGGTGTGAATGTGCATCCTGGTTCTGCAAAAGATGTGATGATTAATGCGGTTTTGGTTGTTTCTGAAATTAATAATATGCTTCCTGCTTGTGAAACGCCTAGACATACTTCAGATTATGAAGGGTTCTACCATTTGTTAAGTATTCATGGTGATGAAGGATACGCTAAGTCTGAATATATTATTCGTGATCATGATGAACATTCGTTTAATGCTCGTAAGGCTACTTTACGTCATATTGAAAAGATTATGAATGAAAAATGGGGTGAAGGTACGGTTAAACTTACAATCAATGATGAATATCGCAATATGGAATGTGTGATTGAAACTTGTATGCATTTGATTGAGAATGCTAAAGAAGCTTGTCGTATGGTTGGTATTGAACCGGTCGTTTCTCCAATTCGTGGTGGTACGGACGGATGTAAACTTTCTTTTAGAGGTTTACCATGTCCAAACATTGGTACGGGAGGGCATGGATATCATGGACCTTTCGAACATGCTACGATCGAAGGTATTGATCTTGCCACAGATATGACGGTTGCGTTAGTTAAAACATTTGCTAAATAGATATGTAAAAAAAGCAGGATTGTGATTTCCTGCTTTTTTCAAATTTTCTTTTTTGTTTATTTTGATTCTTTTAAAACTTCTACTAAGAATTTCCATACGCGTTGGATGGATTCAATGTCTGCTACTTCATCAGGTGTGTGTACGTTGGCTAAATCGGGTCCGATTGAAATACAGTCTAAGTTTTCAATTTTTTGCGAGAACATTCCGCATTCAAGTCCGGCATGAATGGCTTCAATGACAGGTTCTTTTCCATATTGTTTTTTGAAAATTTCTACCATTTTATCTTTTAGAGCAGATTCTGCTTTGTATTCCCATCCTGGATAGAAGCCTTCACATGTTGTTTGTCCATTGAAAGCTGCAACGATGGCTGTGATACGGTCGGTTAAAAATTGAATACGACTGTCTACAGAACTACGAACACCAGCAGAAAGGTGTAATGTGTAATCGACTGTTTTTAAAATGCCTAAGTTTAGTGAAGATTCTACCAAACCTTCAATTTCCATGCTCATGGCATAAATTCCTTGAGGGTAGGCTAATAGAAGAGTGTATACATTTTTAGTTGTTTGATCATCCATGGCCATTACAGTTTTTGTATTGTTGTTATGGCATGTAATCGCAATGTTAGGATCTGTCACTTTACATTCGTGAGACATTGTAGTTTGCATATTGTTAATGATAGTTTCTACTTTTTCAGCATTTTCTTTTACAACAATATTGGCAATACATTCTTTAGTGATTACGTTGTCTGCATTTCCTCCGTTGATATCCATTAAATGGAATGTAACATCTTTACTTAATGTATATAAGACTCGTCCCATCACAATGTTAGCATTTAAACGTTCTTTATTGATTTCAGCTCCGGAGTGACCTCCTTGAAGTCCTGTCACTTTGATTTCAAACGTTTGTCCTGTAATTTCTTCAAAATTTAATGGAATTTTACTAATGGCTGTAGCTCCTCCGGCACAACTAACAGTAAAGACACCTTCATCTTCTGAGTCGATGTTGATAAATTTTTTTCCTTTTAACATGGATACGTCAATGGCTTCTGCTCCATATAGTCCAGTTTCTTCGTCGGTTGTAAAAATACATTCTATTCTAGGGTGTTGCAGATCGTTGCTGTCAAGTACGGCTAATTCCATGGCTACGGCAATTCCATCATCCGCTCCTAAAGTCGTTCCTTCGGCTGTTAAATATTTTCCTTCAATTTTTAATTTTAAAGGATCGGTTTTAAAGTTGTGATTTGATTCTTTTACTTTTTCACAAACCATGTCCATATGACCTTGTAAAATGATTGGTTCTGCATTTTCATATCCTTTAGTTGCTTCTTTGATAATGATGACGTTGTATGCTTCATCTTGGATTACTTCTAGATTTCTTTCTTTAGCAAAATTGACTAGATAGTTACTGATTTGCATTTCATTTTTTGATCCATGAGGAATCGAACTGATTTCTTCAAAGAAGGACATAACTTTTTTAGGTTCTACATTTTCTAATACTTTCATGAATTTTTTCCTCCATTTTTACTCTTGTATTATAGCAAGATTTCTCAAAAAGAACACGGTGATATCGCTTTCATTATGGGAAAAATGTGTGAAAATAATTTGACTCTTTTCTAATGCGTGTTAGAATGAATATCGTATAGGAAAATAGAAATAGGAGGAAAAGAGTGTTTATGACAGCTCAAGCGACGAAAAAGAAAAGAAAACTATCTTTCCCAACGGCGATTACTGTATTGTTTATCGTATTACTTTTGGCTTCAGGATTGACGTATTTAGTTCCATCCGGATTGTATGCAAAGATGGTTTATAGTGCTGATGACAATGTGTTTGAAGTAACATATCCGTCTGGAGAAGTAACAGACATGCCAGCAACACAAGAGACGTTAGATGAATTGGGAGTGACTGGAAATTTAGATAAATTCTTGGATGGAAGTATCTATAAGCCAGTGGCTGTTCCGGGAACGTATGAAGAAGTGGAAAGTCATCCTCAAGGTGTGTTTGAAACTTTGTTGGCGCCGGTTACTGGAATTTATGAAACAATCGATATCATTTTATTTGTATTTATTTTGGGTGGTATCATTGGAGTTCTGAATTATATGGGTGCGTTTAGTGCGGGAATTGCCGCTCTTTCTAAGATTACCAAAGGTCATGAATATATTTTAATTATTTTTATGACAGTGTTGATTGCTGCTGGAGGAACAACGTTTGGATTGGCGGAAGAAACGATTGCCTTGTATCCAATCATGGTTCCCGTATTTTTAATGGCAGGATATGATGTTATTACTTGTATTGCGGCCATTTATATGGGTTCTTGTATTGGTACAATGTTCTCTACAATTAACCCTTTCTCGATTGGGGTTGCTTCGAATGCGGCGGGAATTACAATGGCTGACGGTATGGGATTCCGTACGTTTGGTTTAGTGGTGGCTACGCTTATTACAATTGTTTATATTTTAATGTATGCGAAAAAAGTGAAGGCCGATCCTTCAAAATCTTTATGTTATGACCAATATGAAGAACATAATAAAAAGTATGGATTCCAAGGGGAAACTCCTAAATTTACAACAAATATGAAGCTTTCTCTTTCTATTTTTGGATTGACGTTTGTTGTTCTTATTTGGGGGCTTGTGTCTCAACAATGGTGGTTTGATAAGATGACTGTATTGTTCTTGGCATGTGCTCTAATTTTGGCTTTTGTTTCTGGAATTCCAGAAAAAGATTATGTAGATCAATTTATTAATGGTGCGGCTGATTTGATGAGTGTTGCGCTTGTTGTTGGGGTTGCTCGTGGAGTCAATGTTATTCTTGAAAATGGTTTGGTTTCAGATACAATTTTGAATTTCTTCTCAAATTCTATTGCGGGAATTAATCCAGTTTTATTTATCATTTTGATGATGTTGGTATTTATTGTTTTAGGATTCTTTATCAACTCTTCTTCTGGTTTGGCAACGTTGTCTATTCCAATCATGGCGCCTTTGGCTACGTCTGTTGGTGTAAATCGTGCGGCTATTATTTCTGCATATAACTTTGGTCAAGGTTTGATTTCTTTCATTACTCCGACTGGTTTGATTTTGGCAACATTAGCCATGGTAGACGTTCCTTTTAATAAATGGTTGAAATTTATTCTTCCTTTGATGGGAATTATCTTATTGTTCTCGACTGGACTACTTGTTGTTCAAGTATTAATTTAAAAAGTATAATATGTTAAAAGATGAGGGATTTCCTCATCTTTTTTGTTGGAAACGTGTTAGTATGTGTATATAAAGGGGTGTTATGTATGGGTGTATTTTCAATCTTTTTTAGTCCGACAAACAGTACGGAAAAGATTGTAAAGATTGTTTCTAAAGAGTTTGGAGATTGTCAAAATATTGATTTGTGTAATCGTAATGGAAATTTTGATTGTTCATTTTCGAGTGAAGATATTTGTATTGTGGGTGTTCCTTCTTATGGAGGTCGAGTTCCTGCTGTTGCATTAGAGAGGATGGATTCTTTTTGTGGCAATGGGGCGAAGGCTGTTTTGGCTGTGGCATATGGAAATCGAGATTATGATGATACGCTAAAAGAGTTGGAAGATTTTTTGAATTCTAAAGGATTTCATTGTGTTGCAGCTATGGCAGTGATTGCAGAACATTCGATTATGCACCAGTTTGCTTCGGGACGTCCGAATGTAGAGGATGAAGTTATGCTGAAAGATTTTTCTAGGAGAATCCATGAAAAGATTTTGAATACAACTGTATTTCATCGTTTAGAGCTGCCGGGAAATTTTCCTTATAAAAAGTATAATGGTGTTCCATTGAAGCCGAAGGTTACGGATGCGTGTACGAAGTGTGATCTTTGTGCGAGTGTATGTCCTGTAGGAGCCATTTCTTTGTCAGATTCCAAAAAGACAGATAAAAATGTTTGTATTTCTTGTATGCGTTGTGTAGAAGTATGTCCAGAACATGCTAGAAAACTGAATTCTTTGTTGTTGATGACAGCTTCCAAAGGGTTGGAATCTGTTTGTAAGGTTCGGAAAGAAAATGAAATTTTCTTATAAAAAGAGCTAGCAAATTTTAGTTTTTGCTGGTTTTCATTTTAGTGTGAGTATTGGATAAATGTGTTTGTAATGAGTTTTAGTTTCTCTTATATTTTTGTTA
>SAMEA104404106__coassemble_409_pt1 | contig 45913 bp, 39 predicted proteins | sample SAMEA104404106__metabat2_low_PE_012 | metagenome-assembled genome bin SAMEA104404106 (sample SAMEA104404106) | Balaenoptera acutorostrata | reverse complement strand
TACAAGAACCAGTTCAACCAGAGGCTCCAGTTGTTCCTGAAGTACAAGAACCAGTGGTTGATGCACAAGCTGCATTGAACCAACGTATTGTGGACGAAGCTTTAAAATTAGTGGGTGTAACAGATGGACAATGGTGTACAGAAGTAGCAACACAAGCTTTAGTGAATGCAGGTGTTTCTGCAGGTGTTGTATGGCCTGATCAATATGTTGCATATGGTACACCAGTAGATGCTTCTCAAGCACAAGCTGGTAACTTAATTTACTATAACAATGGTGGACGTGGAGTGGACCACATTGCGATTTACATCGGTGATGGGTTGGCTGTTCATGGAAACTATAATGGAAAAACAGTTGTGGCTGAGGCTTTCTTAGAAGGAAGTACTTCTATTCAATTTATTCAAGTGAATGCACAATAAATAAGAGTTTTGAAAGCTTGATTTCGTCATCAAGCTTTTTTTTTAGGAGGATATATTATGAGAATTGGACAGTCGATTGATATTCATCAATTGGTGGAAGGACGCCCTTTGATTTTGGGGGGTGTCGAAATTGAACATACAAAAGGTTTGTTAGGGCATTCGGATGCGGATGTTCTATTGCATGCGATTGCCGAAAGTATTTTGGGTGCTCTTGCTCTTGGTGATTTGGGAAAGCATTTTCCGGATACAGATCCTAAATATAAGGGGATTTCAAGTTTGGTTTTATTAGAACATGTGTATGCTTTGATGCATGAAAAAGGATTTCATATTGGAAATTTGGATGCGACTATTTTAGCAGAACGTCCTAAGATGGCGCCTCATATTTCTTCGATGCAAGAGAATGTTGCTCGTGTATTGCATTGTGATATAAATCAAGTGTCGATTAAAGCCACTCGTGGAGAGAAGATGGGTTTTGTGGGTCATGAAGAAGGAATCGTGTCCACGTGTGTTTGTTTGTTGGAGGAGGACTAAGGATGCGTGTTGTATTACAACGTTGTACAAAAGCTTCTTGTACGATTGATGGAGTAAAGATTTCTGAAATTGAAAAAGGATATTGTTTACTTGTGGGCTTTTGTGATACAGATACTGAGGATATTCTTCAAAAAATGGTGAAAAAAATCATAAATTTACGAATTTTTGAGGATGAAAATGATAAAATGAATGAGTCTATTTTAGATAAGTCAGGTTCAATTTTATCGATTTCGCAATTTACATTGTATGCCAATCCTAAAAAAGGAAATCGTCCAAGTTTTGTCGAGGCAGCTCGTCCGGATGTTGCGATTCCTTTATACGATCGTTTTAATGATTTGTTGGCACAATTTGTACCTGTACAAACGGGTCGTTTTGGAGCGGATATGAAAATTGAACTTTGTAATGATGGGCCTGTTACCATCGTCTTAGATAGTGAGGTATTGTTTTAATGGAAATCATTTATGGTAGTGAACTGTCATTGAAAATAAAGGCGGATATTCAATCGCAAGTGAATGATTTAAAAGCACAAGGAAAAAGAATTCCTGTATTGTCTGTGATTTTAGTGGGGGACAATCCAGCGAGTCAAAGTTATGTTCGTGGAAAAGAAAAGGCTTGTATTTCTGTGGGTATGGAAAATCGTACGATTGTCTTAGATGAAAATATTAGTCAAGAAGATTTAATGGATGTCGTTCAAAAACAAAATGAAGATCCAAATGTGGATGGGATTTTAGTTCAACTTCCATTGCCAAAGCATTTAAATGAAAAGGATATTATTGATTGTATCGATCCGAAAAAGGATGTGGATGGTTTGCATCCATACAATGCGGGATGCTTATTAGCAGGTCGGGAAGGATTTGTTCCTTGTACACCTTTGGGAGTTATGGAAATGTTAGCTTCCATTGGTTTGGATGATTTGTCTGGTAAAAAAGCAGTCGTGTGTGGACGTAGCGATTTGGTCGGAAAGCCGTTGGCTCTTCTTTTACAACAAAAGAATGCGACTGTAACGGTTGTACATTCGAAGACAAAAGAGATTGAAAAGATTTGTTCACAGGCGGATATTTTGGTGGCGGCTATTGGGCGTGCTAAATATATTACGGAAGAATGGATTCAACCAGGGGCGGTTGTGATTGATGTTGGAATCAATCGTGTTGATGGAAAACTTTGTGGAGATGTCGATTTTGATGCAATCAAAGAGAAGACTTCATATATTTCTCCGGTTCCTAAAGGGGTTGGTCCTATGACGGTTTGTATGTTGCTTTCGAATACGTTGAAGGCGTATCGAATGCATGAAGGAGTATAATATGAACGTAGAAGAATATGGTTTGAATGATATTGTCGAAATGAAAAAGGAACATCCTTGTCATTTGTCGAAGCAATGGAAAATCATCCGTATGGGTGCTGACATTCGAATTAAATGTTTAGGGTGTGGGGCGAGTGTGTTGATGCCTCGTCAAAAGTTTGAAAAGAAATTAAAAAAGGTAGTTCAAAGGGCTACCGAGGAAGGAATTGAATAAATATGCCATTAACTGCAGGAATTGTAGGACTTCCTAACGTAGGTAAGTCTACTTTATTTAATGCAATCACAAAAAGTCAGGTGGAAGCGGCCAACTATCCATTTGCGACTATCCAACCGAATGTAGGGGTTGTAGAAGTACCGGATGTACGTATTGATCGTTTGGTGGAATTGTTTCATCCAAAGAAGACGATTTATACAACTTTTGAATTTACGGATATTGCCGGTCTTGTAAAAGGGGCGAGTAAAGGAGAAGGGTTGGGAAACCAATTCTTAAGTAATATTCGTTTGACAGATGCGATTTGTCATGTGGTTCGTTGTTTTGATGATCCAAATATTACGCATGTAGAAAATTCTGTAGATCCTGTTCGTGATATTGAAATTATTAATTTAGAGTTAATTATGGCCGATTTACAAACGGTAGAAAATCGTATTTCTAAAGTGGAAAGAAAAGCAAAATCAGCCAAAGATAAAGAAGCGCAAGCGGAAGTGAAATTGTTAGATCGTTTAAAACCGGTTTTAGAATCTGGTCAACCAGCTCGTAGCTTAGAAGTGAATGAAGATGAAGAAATCATTTTAAAAAGTTATAACTTATTGACAGCAAAACCGATGATCTATGTTGCTAACATGGATGAAGAAGGGGTTATGGATCCGCAAGCGAATGCATATTTCCAACAAGTAAAAGAATATGCAGCGGCTCAAAACAATGAGGTTGTGGCTTTGTGTGCAAAAATGGAAGAAGATCTTTCTAGTTTAGAAAAAGAAGAAAAAGAAATGTTGCTTGAAGAATTAGGGCTTCCATCTTCTGGATTGGATGTATTGATTCAAAAAGCGTATGCGGTATTAGGACTTTGTACGTTCTTAACGGCTGGAGAAGATGAATGTCGTGCTTGGACGTTTACAGAAGGTATGAAGGCGCCAGATTGTGCAGGAGTGATTCACACAGATTTCAAACGTGGTTTTATTCGGGCAGAAGTTTATAAGTTTACAGATATTGATGAATTAGAGTCGGAACAAGCAATTAAAGAAGCAGGTCGTCTTCGTCTTGAAGGAAAAGAATATGTTGTTCAAGATGGAGATGTTATGCACTTTAGGTTCAACGTATAATGTTTGGATTTTATTCATTGAAAAGCTTGATGGTATTGCTTGTGGCGGTCGCATTGAGCATGACAGTACATGAAGTAGGTCATGGGCTTATGTCGTATTGGCTTGGTGATCCTACGGCTAAGGTGAGTGGTCGTTTGAGTTTGAATCCTTTGCATCATATTGATTGGGCCGGTATGTTTTGTTTAATCTTTTTAGGATTTGGATGGGCCAAGCCTGTTCCTATTGATTCTAGATATTATAAGGATGCCAAGGGTGGAATTATATGGACGAGTTTTGCAGGTCCGATGGCTAATTTCATTTTAAGTTTTCTTTGTATTTTATTATATTGTGCTTTGATTAAGTTTTTTCCTATGTTTGTGATGGGAAATGTTGGAAGTGTTGTTATGGATATTTTAGTTTCAACGGCTTCTTTATCGGTAGGGTTTGCGATTTTTAACTTGATTCCGATTCCACCGTTGGATGGTTCTAAGATTTTTTGGAGCTTTTTGCCAGATCATCTATACTATAAATATATGGATGGGGCTTGGTGGATGAACTTAGTCTTTGTGGCATTGATTTTATTTACAGATATTTTAATTGGTCCGATTAGTATGCTTCGTGGATCCATTTTAGATTGGATGTTACAAGCTTGTCGATTCATTTTAGGTATTTAAAAAAAAACGCAGATGTGCGTTTTTTTTAGTATATTCTTTATTTTTCAGTTGGAACGACAACGGCTAAACCACCCAATGCACTTTCTTTTAGTTCAATTGGAAGTTTGATTCCAGTTAAGTTCATCGTTTTAACAACCATATCAAAGCTAACTCGATTTTTCTTTACATTACGAATGTATTTAGCTAGACGAGCTGCATCGATGGAGCGCTGCGCTGCTACGGCATTTCGTTCAATACATGGAATCATTACATATCCACCTACAGGGTCGCATGTAAGTCCTAAGTGGTGTTCTAGACCGATTTCGGCTGCACATTCAATTTGTTGATTGTTTTGAGCTTGTAAGAAAGCAACCATGGCAGCTCCCATGGAACAAGCTGCACCCACTTCGGCTTGGCATCCGGCTTTGGCACCGGAAATCGTAGCATTGTATTGGATTAAATTTCCAATCAATCCAGCAATCTTTAGTCCTTGAATGATTTTTGTTTTCGGAAATTTTAAATCGTAGTAGTAGTGATAACAAAGAGCTGGAAGAACTCCACAACTTCCCATAGTTGGTGCGGTTACAACAATTCCTCCACTTGCATTTTGTTCACTGGCTGCATAGGCATAGCTTGCTAACAATAGAGCATTTTGGTCTTGGATGTTGTCACAACTTGTAGCCGATTGATGTAAGGCATGGGCTACACGATCTAATTTTAAACTTCCAGGAAGGACACCTGTTTTCTTGAGCCCTTGGCGCACACATTTAATCATCGTATTGAAGATTGTTTTCATGTAGTTGTCAAAATCTTTTCCTTCGATTTCATCGACATATTCGTCCAATCCGATGTGCTTTTCGGCACAATATGCTTGAATTTCATCCATTTTAGTGTGTGGATAAATCATATTCATTTCGCTATTTTTGGCGTGGTCAATTTCAATTTTTCCTCCACCAATGGATACAAAATGATGTTCTCCCATGAATTGATCTTCATAGTAGGCTTGAATGATCATCGTGTTGGGATGGTCTACTTCTGTTTTGTAGTCGAATTGAATGTCGACTGTTTTAGGTTTTAACGTTTTAATAATAATTTGATCGGTTAAGTGACCCACTCCAGTTAAGGCTAAGCTTCCATAAAGTGTAACTTCAAAGCGTGTAGCATCTGGATAATTGTCTTTCATATATTGAGAGGCGCGCATAGGCCCAAATGTATGAGACGAACTAGGTCCAGGTCCGATTTTAAACATTTCTTGTATTGTTTGCATATTTTCTCACCTATGACATTATACGAAATAAAATGACGTTTGTCTTGTAAATGTTCTCTAATATGTATCTAAATCATCGGGGAATACAACTGTATCCAATTGGTTGTATTCTTGAATACGAATTCGAATTTCAATGAGTGTATTTGCACGTTCGTTGTTGATGGTTTGTACACCTTCGATGGTAAGAGTTATGTTTTCAAGGATGCCTTCTTTTTCTTTGGCTTCTATGTGAGCTTTCTTTAAAGAAATGGAACCGAAAGTGTCTAATAAGACTTCCATTTTACGAGTTTGTAAATCGATGGAATACGTATCTTCTTCTTTCGTTGCTGTATCGATATATTCTAAGATTTCATCGTTTGTATAACTTAATAAAGGGTTGTAGACATTCAGTTTATCAGTTTTATGCATGCCTAAATTAGCAAGGGTGCTGCTAGATCGTGTACCTAAAGCATTTAAATATGTTTTTCCATCTCGGATATAAAAGTCGATCACATGCTCTTGTTTGTTGCCATCGGCGATTAAATCCATACGAGCGGCAACGTTTAATTCCTCTTTTTGGTTGAGTTGAATTTGAAATTGTAGAGTAGAGTCTACGTTGGATTCGGAGACAAATTCTCCTTCAAAGATTCCTGAATCGGCCATTAGAGTGGTATTGAATGCGTCAAAGAATTGTAAGGCAACTTCTTTGTTCGGTTTTGCACAGGCTGTTAGCGAAAAGGATACAATCAATGTTAGAATAAGTGTATATAGTTTTTTCATAAATACCTCCATGGAAAAATTGTAACAAAGAAAGAGGAAAATAAAAAATGATAATTGTATATTATGGAAAAGATATAAATTTACAAGCAGACATTCAAGAGGCGATGTGTACGTTGAATATTCCGTATTTAGAAATTGGAGACGATTGTCTGCATGTAAAATTAAAAGACATTCAACAAAGTTCTTCTAATTTATATGGAACGCATGCTTTGTTTATGTATTTTATTGAGGAAGAGTATGAGACGGTAAAAAAATTAAGTTCTTTATTGGATTTTTCTGTGCCTAGAAAAGCGATGCAAAACGAGAATAATAAAAATTGGACGTTACTTGCGTTGATGGAAGAGATTGAACAAGAGGTGGAATATTTTCAAGTGCGAGAATATTTATATACTTTAATTCAAAAGGCGGATGTAAAAAGAATGGAAACGGATGAAGAATATGCCAGGTTGATGGCGGCTTCTTATGGTTTGATTGAACAAGAAGAAGCGAGTATTGATTTATTAAAGTTTGCGATTGAATGTATTGAAAAAAAAGCTCCTCAATAGTTGGGAGCTTTTTTTGCGCACTTTCAATAAGTATATGCATTTTTTTTATTAATTGTCAATATTTTCTTGACTTTTGGCTGGGGGGTTGATAGTATAATAAATTGCATGATAGTCTGAAAAAGACTGTTATAAATGGTAAAAACAACGAAAGGATGGCGTACATGGACAGTATTAAAGCATATCGCAATGTTTCTTGCGGAAAAAAATCGTCCCGTCGAGATTATTCAAAAGTAAGTGGTAAATTAGAATTGCCAAATCTTGTTGAAATCCAAACAGATTCATTTGAATGGTTTACAAAAACTGGAATTCAAGAAGTATTTGAAGAAATTTATCCAATCGAAAACTTTGGGAAAAACATTAAATTGAAATTTATCCGTTATCATTTTGAAGAACCAAAATACGATGCGGAAGAATCGATGTATAGAGAATGTAACTTTGCAGCACCTCTCTATGCAGATATGGAATTAGAAATTACAGACTCTGAAACAGGAGAAGTTCGTTCTAAGAGCGAAGAAGTTTACTTAGGAGACTTCCCTCTAATGACCGAAACAGGAACATTTATCATCAATGGAGCGGAACGTGTTATCGTTAGTCAGATTGTACGTTCTCCAGGAGCTTATTTCTCAGAAGCTTTTGATGAAAAAACTGGAAAACAAAATTATAACTGTGAATTGATTCCTAGCCGTGGAACATGGTTAGAGTTCATGACAGAACAAAAGAAAGTCACAAATGGACGTGCTATTAATGTTTCTATTGACCGCCGTCGTAAAATTTTATTTACAGTTTTCTTTAAAGCATTGGGTATGTCTTTAGGATTGGAAAAGAATGAAGACACTTTGGATACAAAAGGTTTGGAAAATTTCTTACAAGCGATGGACAGAAATTTTGCGGACGTTGCCACTGATGTAGAAAACCGTGAATACATGGATTTATATTTATTGTTGTACAACGCATACTTCGGTAAATATGAAGAAATTGAAAATACATTATTAAATGATAAAGTAAAAACGACAGAAGAAGCTTTATTATCTTTCTACGAAAACCAAAGAAGTGATGAAATTCCGACATTGGATGGTTCTATCACATTGATGCAAGCAAAATTCTTTGATCACCGTCGTTACGATTTAACAAAAGCAGGTCGTTACAAATTAGGTAAAAAATTAAATGCGATTGCTCGTATGATCAATACACATCCTGCATACGATATTGTTGACGTAAACGGAAATGTCGTTATGTCAAAAGATACTTTAATTTTGCGTGATGAAAGAAATGCATTGCGTAAAGAATTAGCAAAAGGAACATATATGAATCCATATCCGTTCCGTTCTGAATTCCACGAAGAAGACATCGTTGAAATTCCAGTTAGCTACAACACAGGATTGATTGGTCGTATTTTAGCAAGTGATGTAGAAGTAAATGGAACAATTTTAGAACAAGGTTCTGTATTAACACCTCAAGATGTAGAAGCTTTAAAAGATGCATCGATTGAAAGTGTTATGATCTTTGCTGGATTGATTGCGAAAGGTGTTGAATTGACACCATCTAATGTAGATTCTGTATTGAACTATGGACAACGTCTATTTGCGTTAGGTCGTTTAACAAACAGCGAAGGAGCGGACATCGTTGATGACGATTTTGATTTAGTAGCACAACGTTACTTAGTGGGTGTTACTCCAGATCGCATTGATGAAGCTAACGTATTTGCTTTACAACAACGTGTAATGGAAGAGCCAGTGACTGCATGGTTAATTGGGGCTGCTATGCAAGAAATTGATGTAGTGGACCACGATGGAGATATCATTCACATTACAGGGAATGACCCGTTTGCTAACAAACACACAATCACAATGTCTGATATTTACGCATTCTTCTCTTATGACTTAAATGTTGTGGATGGAATTGGTGAAACAGATGACATTGACATGTTAGGAAACCGTCGTATTCGTTCGGTTGGAGAATTGATTCAAAACCAATTCCGTATTGGATTGACTCGTATGGAACGTGTTGTAAAAGAACGTATGTCGATTCAAGACTTGGATAACTTAACGCCACGTAAATTGACAAATATTCGTCCTTTGACAGCGGCTATTAAAGAATTCTTCTCTTCTTCTCAGTTGTCACAATTTATGGACCAACAAAACCCATTGGCTGAATTAACAAATAAACGTCGTATTTCAGCTTTAGGGCCAGGAGGATTGACTCGTGACCGTGCTGGATTTGAAGTACGTGACGTTCACTCATCTCACTATGGTCGTATTTGTCCGATTGAAACACCAGAAGGTCCAAACATCGGTTTGATTTCGAATTTAACAACATATGCAAAAATTAACGAATATGGATTTATTCAAACTCCATACCGTATTGTAAATAAAGATGGTACTGTACAAGAAGAAGCGGTTTACTTATCAGCAGACGAAGAAGCAGATTATGTAATTGCCCAAGCCAACGAGGTTCGTGATGGTCGTTTAGTAAATGATCGTGTCGTTGCTCGTAAAAATGGTGAAACAATTATTGCTGAACGTTCTGAAGTTGAATTGGCCGACGTTTCGCCAAAACAAATCGTATCGGTTGCTACGGCTTGTATTCCATTCTTAGAAAATGATGACGCATCTCGTGCCCTAATGGGAGCGAACATGCAACGTCAAGCGGTACCTTTATTAGTTCCTCATTCACCATTTGTTGGAACGGGTATTGAATATAAAATTGCAAGAGACTCTGGAGTTGGTATTGTTGCCAAAGAAGACGGAGTTGTAACATATGTCGACAGTTTACGAATTGTCGTTAAAAACAAAGAAGGAGTAGAACGCTCTTATCAATTGCGTAAATTTGCTCGTAGTAACGCATCTACTTCCATTAACCAACGTCCTATTGTTAAGTTAGGAGAAGAAGTTGAAAAAGGTGACATCTTAGCCGATGGACCAAGTATGGAAAATGGTGAATTGGCATTGGGTCAAAACGTAACAATCGCATACATGACTTGGTACGGATACAACTACGAGGATGCCATCATTATGTCTGAACGTATGGTAAGTGATGACGTATATACTTCAATTCATATTGAAGAATATGACATCGACTGCCGTGATACTAAGCTTGGGCCTGAAGAAATTACTCGTGATATTCCTAACGTTGGAGAAAGTGCAGTGCGCAAACTTGACGAAAACGGAATTATCATGGTTGGTGCCGAAGTTAAAGAAGGAGACATCCTTGTTGGTAAGGTAACTCCTAAAGGACAATCGGAAGTAAGTCCGGAAGAAAAATTATTGTTAGCGATCTTTGGAGAAAAATCTCGTGAAGTTCGTGATAACTCATTAAAAGTTCCTCATGGTGGGGCTGGAATTGTTCACTCTGTACGTATTTTCAAACGTGGAGAAGGAGCAGATCTTCCACCAGGTGTGAACCAACGTGTAAAAGTATATATTGTTCAAAAACGTAAAATCTCTGAAGGGGATAAAATGTCAGGTCGTCACGGTAACAAAGGGGTTATCTCTAAAATCTTACCAGTGGAAGATATGCCATTTAACCAAGAAGGACAACCAATCGATATTATCTTGAACCCATTCGGGGTACCTTCTCGTATGAATATCGGACAAATCCTAGAGATCCATTTAGGATATGCCGCAAAACGTTTGAACCAAAAATTCGCAACTCCAGTATTTGATGGGGTTTCTAATGAAGAATTGGCTTCTATTATGCAAGAAGCTTGTATGACTTCAGATGGAAAACAAGTTTTATATGATGGACAAACTGGTTTACCATTTGACGAAAGAATCAGTGTCGGAGTTATGTACATGATTAAGTTGGCCCACATGGTTGACGACAAATTGCATGCTCGTGCAACAGGACCTTACTCATTGGTTACTCAACAACCATTGGGAGGTAAAGCACAAAACGGTGGACAAAGATTTGGGGAAATGGAAGTTTGGGCTCTTGAAGCTTATGGTGCAGCGCACACACTTCAAGAAATCTTAACAATCAAATCGGATGATATCCAAGGTCGTATTAAAACATATGAAGCGATTATTAAAGGAAAAGACATTCCAGAACCAGGTGTTCCAGAATCATTCCGTGTATTGATGCACGAATTGCAAGGTTTAGCTATTGATGTGCGTCTATTGGATGAAGATGGAAACGAAGTGGACATTACATTGGATGACGATGAACCAGGAGTCGCTTTACCAGAAGAGTTCAAAAATGAACCCGAACAAGAAACATTAGTCGATGATATCGATGAAGGAAATTTAAGTATTACTGAAGAGGAAAACGTAGAAGAAGAGGAGGCGTAGTCGATGAGTATTAACAATTTTGCCTCAATCCAGGTTCGTTTAGCGAGTCCTGAGACAATTGAAAAATGGTCTCATGGAGAAGTAACGAAACCAGAGACAATCAATTACCGTTCTCAAAAAGCAGAACGTGACGGATTATTCTGTGAAAGAATTTTCGGTCCAAGTAAAGACTGGGAATGTGCTTGTGGAAAATATAAAAAAGTACGTTTCAAAGGTGTTGTTTGTGACCGTTGTGGAGTAGAAATCACTAAATCAAGTGTACGTCGTGAACGTATGGGACACATTCATTTAGCAGCACCAGTCGCTCACATTTGGTATCTTCGTGGGATTCCAAGTCGAATGGCCTTATTACTTGACGTAACACCAAAACAATTAGAAGAAGTTGTATACTTCGTAAGCTACATCGTAACGGATCCAAAAGAATCTGGATTAGCATATAAACAAGTATTGTCAGAACGCGAATATCGTGAAAATATGGCAATTTATGGAGCAACAGGCTTTACTGCACAAACGGGTGCAGAAGCCGTGCTTCGTCTACTTCAAGAAGTAGATCTTGAAAAAGAATTTGACGATGTTCAAACTGCATTGGAAAAAGCACAAGGAGAAAAACGTAAAAAATTAATTAAACGTTTGGATACAATTAATTCATTCCGTTTCTCTGAAAATAAACCAGAATGGATGATTCTGACTAACATTCCGGTAATCCCACCTGATTTAAGACCTATGCTTCAATTGGATGGGGGACGTTTTGCGACAAGTGATCTAAACGACTTATACCGTCGTGTTATCACTCGTAACAACCGTCTTGCTCGTTTGTTAGAATTAGGAACACCAAACATTATCGTTCAAAACGAAAAACGTATGCTTCAAGAAGCTGTAGATGCATTGATCGATAACGGACGTCGTTCAAAACCAATCACTGGAGCGGGAGGACGTGCATTAAAATCACTTTCTCACTCATTGAAAGGGAAACAAGGACGTTTCCGTCAAAACTTATTAGGAAAACGTGTTGACTTCTCAGGACGTTCTGTAATTGCCGTAGGACCAGATTTAAAAATGTACCAATGTGGTATTCCTCGTGAAATGGCAATTAACTTATTTAAACCTTTTGTTATTAATGAAATCGTAAACCAAGGATTGTCTACAAACCCTAAAAATGCGGAAAAGATGATTGAACGTCGTGATCCAAAAATTTGGGATGTTGTAGAAAAAGTAATCGATGGATACCCAGTATTGATGAACCGTGCACCGACACTTCACCGTTTAGGGATCCAAGCCTTCCTTCCAAAATTAGTTGAAGGACGTGCTATGCGTCTTCACCCATTGGTATGTACTGCGTTCAACGCTGACTTTGACGGAGACCAAATGGCCATCCACGTACCTTTAGGAGAAGAAGCTCGTGCTGAAGCCTTGATTATGATGTTAGGTTCTCATAACATTCTAGGGCCAAAAGATGGTAAACCAATCGTTACACCAGGGCAAGACATGGTTATGGGTAACTTCTACTTAACAATGGAAGAAACACAAGAAGAATTCTTCGAAGAATCTCAACGTTACTTAGATGCAAACTGCCCATTAGAAGCAGCCAACTGGAAACGTTTTGGAGAAAACGAAGGTAGCGTATATGCAAATGAAGAAGAAGTTTTATTAGCTTACCAAACAGGACAAGTACACTTACACTCTCGTATTGCCGTTCCTGTAAGAGGATTGAATAAAACATCTTTTGATGAAAAACATGCAAATGATTACTTAGCAACTACGGTTGGTAAAGTTGTTTACAACCAAATGTTCCCTAGTGATTTCCCATTTTTGAACGAAGTATCGAAGGAAAACTTTGAAAAAACTCCAGACAAATACTTTATTCAACCAGGAACAAATGTTAAAGAATTTATCGTTAACTTACCAAAAGTTCCTGCATTTAAGAAAAAAGACTTAGGAACTGTTATTGCCCAAGTATTTAAAACATATTCTGTAGATCAAACGGCTGAAATTCTTGACCAAATCAAATCGATGGGGTTCAAGTATTCAACAGTAGCCGGAATTACTGTATCATTGGCCGACATCGAAGTAGCACCAAACAAATACGAACGTGTCGAATATGGACGTAAAAAAGCCGACGAATTGAAACGCTTGCAAGTAAAAGGTTTATTAACAATGCAAGAGTGGGAACGTCACTTGAACCAATTATGGGACTCTGTAAAAGATGATATCGTAGAATCTTTATTAGGTAACTTGCCTCGTAAAAACCCAATCAACATGATGGCGACTTCTGGAGCTCGTGGTAATGCATCGAACTTTACGCAGTTAGCTGGAATGCGTGGATTGATGGCTAAACCAGGACATGGTAAATCTCGTCATGGTGAATATGTGCCTACAATTATCGAGGTTCCAATTTATTCATGTTTCCGTGAAGGATTGAACGTATCTGAATTCTTTATTTCAACACACGGTGTGCGTAAAGGGTTAACGGATACAGCCTTGAAGACTGCCGAATCTGGATACTTGACTCGTCGTTTAGTAGACGTTGCGCAAGATGTGATTATTAAAGAAGATGACTGTGGTACAGATAAAGGGTACTGGGTTGAAAACTTGGTGGACCGTAAAACGAACACAATCATTGAAAAACTACAAGACCGTTTAGTAGGTCGTTACTCAAAACAAGATGTAACAGATCCTGAAACGGGAGAATTGATTATTGAAAGTGATGAATACATTACAGAAGCACTTGCTAAAAAGATTGTAGATACAGGAATCAATGGAATGTACATTCGTTCTCCATTTACTTGTAAATCTCGTAATGGTATTTGTCGTAAATGTTATGGTAAGAACATGGCAACTGGACAAGATGTCGAAGTTGGAGAAGCTGTTGGTATTATGGCCGCTCAATCTATTGGGGAACCAGGTACTCAGTTAACCATGCGTACATTCCACACCGGTGGGGTTGCCGGTGGTGGTGGAGCCGATATCACGCAAGGTCTTCCTCGTGTTGAAGAATTGTTTGAAGCTCGTCATCCAAAAGGGGTTGCTGTGATTGCCCAAATTAGTGGTGAAATTTCTTCAATTGACCGTATTGAAGGTACAATTCGTCAAGAAGTTATTATCACAAACGAACAAGAAAGCGTTCCTCATAAATTGAACGCTAACCAATCTTTACGTCCTTGGGTTCAAGTTGGTGCGAAGATTGAAGCAGGACAAGCATTGACAGAAGGTCCATTGGATCCTAAAGAATTGCTTCGTGTTGCAGGTGTTCGTGAAGTACAAGACTACATCTTAAAAGAAGTTAAGAAAGTATACCAAAGCCAAGGTATCGAAATTAGTGACAAGCACCTTGAAGTTATGATTAAACAAATGATGAAAAAGGTTATTGTTACAGATAGTGGAGATACTGACTTGAATGTGGGTGTTCAATTGTCATTGAACAACATTACAAAAATTAACCGTAATGCCTTATTGTCTGGTAAGACTCCAGCTACATTCAAACCAATCTTGTTAGGTATTTCGAAAGCTTCTGTAGAAACCGATTCATTCTTGTCTGCGGCTTCATTCCAGGAAACAACAAAAGTATTAACAGACGCTACAATTAAAGGTAAGATGGACCATCTAATCGGATTGAAAGAAAATGTTATTATTGGTAAGTTGATTCCAGCAGGTACAGGAGCAGATGGAGATCGTCCTCAAAATAAATTAGTGGCTGCCAAAGCAAAAGAACTTCGTGACAAACGTATTGCACGTATGCAAGAAGTAGAGGATGAAGAATTCGATCGTATTGTGGATTCAAATCCTCAATCTAAAGATATGGTTGCAGATTTTAGCCAAGAAGATTTATCATTGGTAGATGATGCAGAATTAGGAAGAAATGAATCTTTAGACATTCAATTTGATGATTAGTTAAAAATTTAAAGCAGGAAAGTAAAAAATCCTGCTTTTTTTGATATGATAGTATCGATAGAAAGAGGGATACGATGAGTTATACACATTTACAAAATGGAAGCGACATTCGTGGAGTGGCTTTAGAAGGTGTTCAAGAAGAACCAGTTACTTTAACACAACAGGCTGTCTATGATTTGGCACGAGGGTTTGCTAAATTTCTAAAAAACAAAACAAATAAAAACGAATTGAAAATTGCATTAGGACACGATTCTAGATTGAGTGCGGATGCTTTGTGTCATTCGATTATGGACGGTTTACTTTTTGAAGGCGTACATATATTAGATTGTGGATTGGCAAGTACGCCAAGTTTATTTATGTCGACTGTTTTTGAAAGCATCCAGGCCGATGGAGCGATTATGGTGACAGCTTCTCATTTGCCTTGGAATCGTAATGGGATGAAATTTTTTGACAAAGATGGTGGTTTGAACAAGAGTGATATTGCAGCTATTATCGAGTATGCAGAACACTTAGATGGAATTTCTCAAGCGGGCGGACAGCAAACTAAATCCAATTTAATGGAAGTATATGCAGCTCATTTATGTACGATTATTAAAGAAGGCGTACAGGCGAAAGAGTATGATTTACCATTGAAAGGATTGCACATTGTAGTGGATGCTGGAAATGGTGCAGGAGGATTTTACGCTACGGAAGTATTGGCTAAATTAGGAGCGGATACAACAGGAAGTCAATTTTTAGATCCTGATGGACATTTTCCAAATCACATTCCAAATCCAGAAGATCCAAAAGCGATGGCTAGCATTTGCCAAGCGGTAAAAGAGAATCATGCGGATTTAGGAATTATTTTTGATACAGATGTAGATCGTAGTAGTGCCGTAGATCATGAAGGGAATCCAATTTCTAGAAATGCGATTGTAGCTTTAGCTGCTATTTTAGCAAACAAAGGACATGAAGGGACTACAGTTGTTACAGATTCGGTCACAAGTGATGAATTGGCAGAATTTTTAGAAAAACATGGAATTCACCATCACCGATTCAAACGAGGATACAAAAATGTAATCAATGAAGCCGTACGCTTAAATGAATCTGGAATGGATAGTCAATTGGCCATTGAAACAAGCGGACATGCTGCCTTAAAAGAGAACTACTTCTTAGATGATGGAGCATATCTTGCAACCAAAATCGTGATTGAATCAGCTTTTGGAAAAGTGGCAGAATTGATTGCGGATTTAAAACATCCTTTAGAAGAAAAAGAAGTTCGTTTTAAAATAAAAGCCGATGACTTTAAAGCGTATGGGCAATCGGTATTAGAAGCATTTAAAGAATATGCAAAAACGAAAGAGTATATCACACCGGCTTCAACGAACTATGAAGGATATCGTATTAATTTTGATGAAGAACATGGAAATGGATGGGTATTGCTTCGTTTATCTTTACACGATCCTATTTTGCCATGCAATATGGAATCCAATACAGAAGGTGGAACGAAACAAATGGCTAAGGATTTATATGAATTCTTAAAGGATTTCGATCAATTGGACATCAGTGCGTTAGAATCATACATTGCATAAATTAGAGCCTTCGGGCTCTTTTTTTATGATATGATGGATACAGAAAAGAAGGATTTTATGACAAATATAATTATTATTGGAGCGGGGATTAGCGGAAGCTTAATTGCCCATGCTCTCTCGAAAAAAAATGTTCATGTGATTGTGCTTGAAAAAAGCAATGATGTCGCAAACATGGCATCGGGCGCAAACAGTGCCATTATTCATTCGGGTCATGATCCAAAACCGAATACTTTAAAAGCCAAATTAAATGTACAAGGAAATCGCATGTATCCGAATTTGTGCAAGGAACTCCAAGTGGATTTCAAACAAGTAGGAGCGTATGTTGTTGCAACGAATGCAGAAGAAGAACAACAATTACAAACTTTAGTACAACAATGCCAGCAACGTGACATTCCGTATTCAATTTTGACAAAAGAACAACTCAAACAATCGGAACCGAATTTAAGTGATGCCATTACGTTGGGATTGTCTTTACCAACAACAGGTATTGTAACGCCTTGGCAAGTTTGTATAGCAGCCATGGAAGAAGCTATATTGAATGGAACGCAACTTTGTTTGAATGAAAGGGTTGTAGCCATTGAAAAGAAACACGATATATTCTATGTACATACGAACAAACAAGTACACCAAGCTCATATTGTCATCAATTGTGCAGGGGTCTATGCCGATCAAATTGCGAATATGATTTGTAAACCACAATATGAAATTACACCAAGACGAGGTGAATATTTTATTTTGGATCGCAGTCAATCTAATTTTATGAAACATATCATTTATCCTGTGCCTACTAAAAAAGGAAAAGGTGTCTTGATGGTTCCTACTATTCATGGCAATCTGTTGATTGGACCCAATGCAGAAAATATGGATGATAAAGAAGGAACACAAACGAGTGATGCTTTAAATTTTGTGAAATCGCAAATCACAAAAACGATTCAAAATGTTCCATTCCATCAAATCATTCATACTTATGCAGGACTTCGTCCTACAGGAAATACGGGCGATTTTTACATTCAAGAAGATAAAGAAGTACAAAACTTCATTCATGTATCTTGCATCGAATCTCCAGGCCTTGCAAGTGCACCCGCCATTGCTCAAATGGTTGTAGAAGATATATTAGGCAAACATCATTTTATACAAAAGGAAACTTACCAACGACGAAGAAAACCGTTTGTTATGAAGGATATGAGTCCAGAAGAAAAGAATGCATGCATTCAAAAAAATCCAGATTGTGGAAAAATCATTTGTCGATGTGAACAAATTAGCTTAGCTGAAATCAAAGATGTTATTCATCGACCTTGTCCAGCTACGACAGTCAAAGGGGTAAAACGACGTTGTAGACCGGGAATGGGACGATGCCAAGGTGGTTTTTGTGAACCTCTTGTCTATGATATTTTAAAAAAAGAATTACATGTAGATCGAATTCTTCAAGATGAAAAACAAAGTGAAATTGAAGTAGCCATTGCCAAGGAGAATTTATAGTATGAACCATGTACAAGTTATGATTATCGGAGCTGGAGCTGCAGGAATGGCAGCTGCTAAAAGCTTATATGAATCGGGCATTCAAGATATTTTAGTTGTAGAACGAGATCAAGAATATGGAGGCATCTTAAATCAATGTATCCATAATGGATTCGGATTGCATACGTTTCATGAAGAATTATCCGGACCTAGTTATGCACACCGTTGTATGGAAGCTATGAAAGATCTGCCCATTGAAATTCGTTACGATACAACCGTTATGAACATTCATGAAGATAAAATAGTGGAACTTCAATCACCATTTGGATATGAGCAAATTGCTTGTGATGCGATTGTTGTTGCAAGTGGAAGTCGAGAACGAAGCGCAGGTGCAATCGCATTAAAAGGAAGTCGAAGCCAAGGAATATATACAGCTGGTTGTGCCCAACGATACTTAAATATGGATGGAATCTTAGTTGGAAAAAAAGTTTTCATATTAGGAAGTGGAGACATTGGATTGATTATGGCCCGTCGAATGAGTTTAGAAGGAGCTAAAGTTGTTGGAGTGGCAGAAATTCAACCCTATTCCAATGGATTGGCACGAAATATTAAACAATGTTTAGAAGATTTTAATATACCATTGTATTTATCACATACAATCACCTCTGTCCAGGGACGTCCTCGTATTCAATCCATCACAATGGCACAAGTGGATGATCAAAAACAGGTCATTAAAGGAACGGAAAAAGAAATCGAAGTTGATTGTTTATTACTTTCTATCGGATTGATTCCAGAAATCACTTTACTAGAAGGATTGGATATTCAAATGGATCCAAGCACGAAAGGAATTGTAGTGAATGAACAATATATGTCCAATATTCCGGGAATTTTTGCTTGTGGAAATGCATTGCATGTCCATGATTTAGTCGATTTTGTTAGTCAAGAAGGAACAGCTTGTGGAAAAGCATGCGCTCAATATGTAAAAACAAAGATAATCCATCCTCATACGATTGAAAATAAAAAAGCCACCGGCATTGGTTATGTCTTACCACAATATATGAGTGATCAAACGGATGTAGATTTATATTTGCGCGTCAATGCGGTGTATAAAAAAGTCAAAATCCATATTTTTGCAGATGGCTTTGAAAAATGGATTCCAAAAATTTCACTCGTACCTAGTGAAATGGTAAAAGTACAATTGAAATCGAGTGAATTAAAACAAGTGCGTGGAAATTTAATGTGGGAGGTTGTTGCATGAAGTTAATTTGTATTCAATGTCCAATGGGATGTCATCTAGAAGTGGACGAACGCTTAAAAGTAACTGGAAATTCTTGTCCTCGTGGTGAAAAATATGCCATGCAAGAAATGAGTCATCCTATGCGAACTCTGACTACAACGGTTCGGACAAATAGCCAAATCCATCGTCAATTGCCAGTGATTACGAAAAATCCAATTCCTAAAGAGAAAATGATGGAAGTTATGAAAAGTTTAAAAGATGTAGAAGTACAAGTTCCCATTCATATTTTTGATGTGATTGTAGAAAATGTATGTGGATTGGGTACGGATCTAATCGCATCTCGAGATCTATTGCAATAAAAAAAGACTGTTTCCAGTCTTATAAAATTTGAATATTGTGCTTAAGACATTCATCAATCATGTCTTGAGGCCAAAGGCTCGCTTGGACTTCTCCAATGTGAGCTTTTTTTAATAAAAGCATACAAAGTCGAGATTGTCCGATTCCTCCACCAATTGTATATGGCAATTCTTTATTTAAAACAGCCTTATGGTAAGGAAGGGCTTCTCTTTCTAAACAATTTTCTTTTTTTAATTGTTCGTGCAAAGAAGTTTCATCGACACGAATTCCCATACTTGAAATTTCTAAAGCCATTTGTAAAGGTTCATACCAAAATAAAATGTCTCCATTTAATTCCCAATCATCGTAGTCAGGCGCTCTTCCGTCGTGTTTTTCTCCATTGGATAGAGTGCATCCAATTTTCATAATAAATACACATCCATATTTTTTCGCAATGGCATTTTCTCTCTCTTTGGATGTCAAAGTAGGATATGCATCTAAAAGTTCTTGGGTAGTAATGAAATGAATTTGTTCTGGCAAATGGTTGACCGCTTGTGGATATTTATACCAAACTTCATGTTCCATATGTTTAATCACTTTAAAAATATTTTCTACATGACGTTTTAATGTTTCAATATTTCTTTCTTCTTTATTGATTGTCTTTTCCCAATCCCATTGGTCCACATAACAAGAGTGAATGTTATCAAGTTCTTCATCTTTACGAATCGCATTCATATTCGTATAGAGTCCTTCATGATTTTTAAATCCATACTTTTTCAAAGCCATACGTTTCCATTTGGCTAGAGAGTGAACGACTTCAATCGATTCTTGTGGCAATTCTTGCATAGTAAAGTGTACGGGTGTTTCAAATCCGTTTAAGTTATCGTTCAATCCTGAACTGTTTGTTACAAAAAGAGGAGCAGAAATACGAGCTAAGTGCAATTGTCTTCCTAATTCTTTTTGAAATGTATCTCGAATATATTTAATAGCTTCCTGTGTTTCTCGGACAGAAAGAACAGGATCATAGTTTTCAGGTATAAATAATTTCATGGTAAATCTCCTATTTTTTCATTTATTAAGTATAGCATAGTGTATAATTTAAAGAAAGGGAAGAACAGGGGGGATTGTATGTCGAAATCACAAAAATTGATGACATCTGGATCCATTTGGAAACAAATGTTGATGTTTGCGATTCCAATCTGTATTGGAAATTTATTTCAACAATTATACAATACGGCCGACTCTTTGATTGTAGGAAATTATTTAGGAAGCCAAGCGTTAGCTGCTGTCGCAAGCTCAGGAAACCTTATCTTTATGATGACAGGTTTTGTGAGTGGAATGGCTATGGGAGCTGGCATTTTAATTGCTCGTTATTTTGGAGCAGGAAAAAAAGAAGAAGTACAAGAAATTGTACATACATCCATTGCGCTAGCGATTGCGATTGGGATTGTTGTGACAGTGGCAGGAGTCGGCTTGACGCCTTTTATTTTGCGATGGATGTCAACGCCTGAATCGGTCATGGATCAATCGATGCTTTATTTTGCTGTCTATTTTTCAGGATCCATTTGGGTCGTATTGTATAACTTTTTAAGTGAAATTATGCGAGCGGTTGGAAATTCAAAATCACCCTTGTATTATTTGGCCATTTCATCCGTTGTTAATATTGTCTTGGATATTGTCTTTATTGCTTATTTAGGTATGGGTGTTGAAGGAGCTGGATGGGCAACAGTTATTTCACAATTTTTATCTGCAGGATTGAGTATTTTTGAAATGCTTCGTACCGATGCGATTTATAAAATTCATTTCAAAAAAATTAAATTGCACATGAATTATGTTCATGAAATTTTACATTATGGATTGCCAACGGGTGTACAAAATTCGATTATTTCTATTTCGAATGTGATTATTCAATCGCATATTAACTCGTTTGGAGATATGGCCATGGCCGGATGTGGAGTTTTTGTTAAAATTGAAGGATTTGTCTTCTTACCTATTATGGCTTTCAATATGGCAATTTCAACGTTTGTATCGCAAAATATGGGTGCAAAACAAGAACAGCGAGCTAAAAAAGGAGCGATGTTTGGGATTGTATGTTCAATGCTTTTAGCCGAAGCGATTGGAATACTATTCTTTATGTATGCGCCAAGTTGGATTGGATTGTTTGATCAAAATCCACAAGTGATTGCGTATGGGGCCCAACGAGCCAAAGTGGACAGTTTGTTCTTTTTCTTGTTGGCATATTCGCATGCGACTTCCTCGGTCATTCGAGGGGTTGGAAAACCGAAAGTGCCTATGTATGTCATGATGTTTTGTTGGTGTATGGTGCGTGTTGTCGTTTTAGGTTGTGTGATGCCATTCTATCATGAGATTATGTTTGTGAATTGGATCTATCCATTCACTTGGTTTTTATCGAGTGCATTCTTTGTTTACTATTATCATTGTCGTCTTTGGAAGAATGAAAAATTTTTATAATTCTTTCATGAAAATGTTTACATGCTGAAAAAATGAGTATATGATAGGAGTATAGTAAACCGAAGATAAAGAAGGAAGATCGAGTAGAAATGATAGCGAATCTAGGATGGTGGAAGCTAGAGCATGGAACTGTATTGGATGGGCTTTTGAGGGCGATGTGAATCAAGTAGCAAAGACGTTTCTTTTACGTTACAAAAAGATGGATGTGTTCGCATTCAAAGAGTGGGTATGTAAATATCAATTCAGGTGGTACCGCAGAGTTTATTCTGTCCTGTGTCTATTTTGACACAGGATTTTTTTTAGAAAGAAGGGGAGAAGATGAAACCATTACAAAAAACGATGATGGCAATGTGTATGAGTAGTTTGATGTTAGTCGGATGTGGAGCACAAGACAATCCTAATGTAGCTAAAGTAGGTGTAGCCCAAATTGTTTCACACACGTCTTTAAATGAAATTCGAGATGCGTTTGCATATAGAATGGAAGAATTAGGATACAAAGAGGGTGAAAATATCGAGATTTCTTATCAAGATGCATCGAATCAAGCCAGCAATTTGAATCCGATTATGGCAGAATTTTCAGATAATCAAAGCGATGTGATTGTCGCGATTGCAACGAAAACAGCCCAAGCAGCAGCTAATTATGCGGATGAAATTCCTGTTGTTTTCTCGGCAGTATCCGATCCAGAAGAAGCAGGATTGGTTCATGATTTTTCTTGCCCAGATCAAAATATCACGGGAACATGTGATGAAATCCAAATCGATCAGATGCTTTCTTTGGCAACGACGATTCAGCCACAATTGAAAAAAATAGGTTTCTTATACGATGCTGCTGAAGCCAATTCGGTTTCGAATTTAAAGAAAGCCAAAGCATATTGCAAAGAAAATGGCATTGAATGGATAGAAGCGACAGGAAGAGATTTAACAGAGTTACAGTCTTCTCTTTTATCTTTACTCGATCGTGGAGTGGATGCTGTTTTTTCACCTAATGACAATACGGTAGCAAGTGGTTTAATGGCATTGACTGATCTTACAAAAGAAGCCAAAATTCCTTATTATGTAGGGGCCGATTCCATGGTGCAAGATGGAGGATTTGCTACGGTGGGAATTAATTATACGCAACTTGGAAGAGATACGGCCGATATGGTGGATCAAATTTTAAAAGGAAAGTCAGTCGAAGACATTCCCGTGAAAGTCTTTAAAGAAGATTTAAGTATCTATGTTAGTGAAGAATATTTGGATATTTTAGGAATGACACTTCCTGAAAGTATTTTGAAGGATGAAAATTTGGAGATGATGAAATAATATGTCGACTCTTACAATTATAAAAGCATTGGAATTGGGGTTGATTTTTTCCGTTCTAGCCCTTGGTGAATACATCACATTTCGTATTTTAAATATAGCCGACTTAACGGTAGATGGCTCTTTTGCTACGGGCGGTTGTGTATGTGCTATGTGTAGCGTAGCAGGACATCCTCTTCTTGGTTTAGTAGCAGGATTTATAGCCGGAAGTATGTGTGGTTTTGTGACAGCGTTTCTTCAAACAAAAATGAAAATTCAACCGTTGTTGTCAGGCATTCTTGTCATGTTAGGATTGTATTCGATTAACATTCGTATTATGAAGATGGCGCCAAACGTACCTTTACCAAGATCGATGCCGGGTTTGTTTGCAAATAAAAGTTGGATTTTAGTGGTGTTGATCGGGTTTGTGTTTGTTTTGGCGATGCTTCTATATGCTTTTTTTAAATCCAACTTAGGATTGATGCTTCGTGCAACAGGAGATAATGAAGAAATGATTCGTTCTTCGAGTGTGAATGTCGATTGTATGAAGTTTTTAGGGTTGGCTTTGTCGAATGGTTTGGTGGCATTAGCAGGAGGATTGTTGGCGCAATATCAACATTTTGCGGATGTCACAATGGGAACAGGAATGTTGGTCTTAGGCGTGGCTGGTATCATTGTTGGAGAAGCTATTTTTAGAAAAAATACAGTGGGACAAGGTATTTGTGCAGCCATTGTCGGTTCGATATGTTATCGATTGATTTATACTTTTGCACTCAAGTTAGGGTTTAGAGCGACGGATATGAATTTAGTCAATGCTTGTTTAGTCGCGTTGACCATTTCAATTCCGATGTTAAAGAAAAGAGGCAAACGTCATGCTTGAATTAAAAAATGTGAAGGTAGTTTTTAATGAAAATACTTCGTTGGAAAAAATCGCATTGAATGATGTGTCCGTTCATGTGCATCCTGGTGATTTTATTACAATCCTAGGAGGAAATGGAGCGGGTAAATCTACATTTTTTAATACGATTACAGGCAGTTTGCCAGTTACAAGTGGATCTATTGTATTGGATGGACAAGATATTACATATCAAAAAGAGCACGTTCGAAGTAAGTGGATGGGACGATTGTTTCAAAATCCAGAACATGGAACGGCTTCGCATTTGAGTGTGGAAGAGAATATGGCGTTGGCTTATAACCGAGGTCGTAGTCTTTTTTCAAAAGCGGTTCGAAAAGAAGATGTAAATGTATTTAAAGAAAAATTGTCTTTATTGGATATGGGGTTGGAATCGAGATTGAAAGTGCCGATTGGTTTATTGTCCGGAGGACAACGGCAAGCTGTTGCGTTGATGATGGCTGTGTTGAATCCCCCTAAAATATTATTGTTGGATGAGCATACGGCTGCGTTAGATCCTAAGAGTGCGAAAAAGATTTTATCAATTACAAACCAATGGATTGAAGACAATCATATGACAGCGTTAATGATTACGCACAATATTAAAGATGCACTAGAATATGGAAATCGTTTATTGATTTTTAAAGAAGGTCGTATCATTCAAGATTTTAATAAGGAAGAAAAATCAAAGTTAAAAATGGCAGATATTCTTGAGTTTTATGAGGTTTGACACTGCAATTTTGAAATGTTAAAATTAGATTGCGAAATGAGGTATGCGAATATGAAATCAATTATGGAATCATTGGATCAAGTTTCTGCGAAGAAACATGTTGTTACTTCAGTTGAATACGATTATAAAAGTGATGAAAAGGCCGACGAAATTTTTGATGCGGTACAAAATATAGTGATTGAGCATTTGGATGACTTTGCTAAAATCACATATGATGTAGATTCTGTTCAAAAGAAAGTAAAAGTAGAAGTGATTGAAAATCGATAAAAAAAGCGGAGCGTGTGACTCCGTTTTTATTTTTTTATAGATTTAGATACCACTAGGGCAATGGCTAAAAAAGCAATACCTACGTATAAGAGAATGTTGTTGGTTGTATAAGCGAATCCGACTAAGCATCCTGCAGCAATAAAATATAAAATCATACAAATATAATTCATAGATTACCTCGTTTTCTATAGTTGGTATTATACAAGAAAAAGAAAAGAAATACATAAAAAAAAACTCGCAATTGCGAGTTAAGAACAAATGGAGCAGGTGATGAGAATCGAACTCACGTAGTCAGCTTGGAAGGCTGAAGTTCTACCATTGAACTACACCTGCATTGAAGTGGTGATCCCTGGGCGATTCGAACGCCCGACCCTTTGATTAAAAGTCAAATGCTCTACCAACTGAGCTAAGGGATCATAAGTGGTGCCGACTATAGGAATTGAACCCACAACCTACTGATTACAAGTCAGTTGCTCTACCAATTGAGCTAAGTCGGCAAATGGTGGAGGTTAACGGGCTCGAACCGCTGACCCTCTGCTTGTAAGGCAGATGCTCTCCCAACTGAGCTAAACCTCCAAGTGCCTATTAATAATAGCAAACTAAATGTATAAAGTCAAATATAAATTCAAAATAAATATTAAAAATGGCTTTTTCTGTCTTTTTATAACAATGTTTGCTCCTTATTATATAATAAGAGTGAATAAGAGGAGATCCAAGACAGGAGTGTTACATATGGCAGAACCTAAGGAGAACCAACCAAAAATCAATTATAAAAAACTCTTCTACATTGTTGCGATTCTATGTGGAATAGCACTCATATGGATGACGGCTGCAACTTTTTAAAGTTGTGGCTTTTTTTTTGATTTTAATAATGGTATACTGATTTTGCGATAGTTGAACAGTTATTCAACTGTTCAACTGATGGAGGATATGACATGATTAAAACATACAAAATTGAAGTAGATTGCGCACACTGCGCTCAAAAAATGGAAGATGCTGTAAATAAATTAGAGGGTGTAAATCACGCGACCATTAATTTCTTAACTCAAAAATTAATTGTGGATACAGAAGCAGATTTAAATGTATTGAAACCTGCGATTCAAAAATGCATTCAAAAAGTGGATGTAGATGCAGAAATTTATGAGTAAACGTCGCATCACAAAAAAACAAAAACGAAAAGCCAAACAAATTGCATGGGGTGCGTTGATGTATTTAGGAGGGATTCTTCTATCCCATCTTGTTTTAGAAACGTATGCGATTCCTATTTTCTTAATTGCTTATATATATATGGCAAAGGATATTTTAAGAAAAGCGTTTGGAAACATTAAAAATGGACAAATTTTTGATGAAAACTTTTTAATGTCGATTGCTTCCTTAGGAGCTTTGTTTTTACAAGAATATACAGAAGCGGTTGCGGTTGTTTTATTTTATGAAATTGGGGAATGGTTTCAATCGTATGCACTCAATCAATCGCGCGAATCCATTGCTGCCTTAATGGATATTCGTCCTGATTATGCCAATATTGAAAAGGACGGAAAGTTAATTCAAGTCGATCCGACAAGTGTGCAAGTGGGGGATGTGATTGTCGTTCAGCCAGGAGAAAGAGTGCCATTGGATGGTGTTGTTGTTGAAGGAAGTTCTTCTTTGGATACTTCGGCTTTGACAGGAGAAAGCAAGCCTCGAAGTGTACGTGTGCAAGATGTAATTATGAGTGGATGTATCAATCAATCGGGTGTACTTAAAGTTCGTGTAACAAGTATGTTTACGGATTCGACAGTCGCAAAAATTTTAGATTTGGTTGAAAACGCCAGCAATAAAAAGAGTACTTCTGAACAATTTATTACTAAGTTTGCTCGATATTATACGCCTATTGTCGTATATTGTGCGATTGCACTTACCATCATTCCTTCGCTTATTTGGTCAGACTGGGCCAATTGGTTTTATCGTTCTTTAACTTTCTTAGTCATTTCTTGTCCTTGTGCTTTAGTTATTTCGGTTCCTTTATCTTTTTTTGGAGGTATTGGAAACGCAAGCAAGAATGGAATTTTAGTGAAAGGTAGTCATGACATTGAAAACGTATCGCGCATCGATACGGTAGTTTTCGATAAGACAGGAACATTAACAGAAGGAAAATTTAAAGTATCTCATATTTCTAGCCAGATTTTATCCGATGAATCCATGTTGTATTATGCAGCGATGGCCGAAGCGTATTCGAACCATCCGATTGCTCTTTCGATTAAAGAAGCGTATGGAAAAGAAGTGGATACAACAAAGATTTGTGATGCCATGGAAGTTTCTGGAAAAGGAGTTCAAATCACTTTGGATGGAAAGAAGATTTGGGTTGGAAAACATAAGGAAGAAGTTCAAAAACAAGACAGCAAAACAATTGTCTATGTATATATAGATGATGTATATCAAGGCTTGATTGAATTGAGCGATACGATCAAACAAAATGCTAAAGAGGATTTGCAAAAAATTCGAGACTGTGGAGTGAAACGTCTTGTGATGTTGACAGGAGATCATGAAAGTGTCGCAAAATCGGTTGCGCAACAAGTCGGTATGGATGCTTATTATGCCGATTTACTTCCACAAGATAAAGTGAGTTTGTTGGATACTCTTATGCAAGAAAATGAACATGTGGCATTTGTTGGAGATGGAATCAACGATGCACCTGTATTAATGCATGCCAATGTTGGAATTGCGATGGGTGGATTAGGAAGTGATGCGGCCATTGAAGCGAGTGATGTCGTATTGATGGAAGACAAGCTAGGACACATTGCCAAGGCCATTCAAATTTCTAAGAAGACGATCCGGATTGCGTATGAAAATATTGTTTTTGCGATTGGCGTTAAAATTCTTGTTTTGATTTTAGGAGCGTTAGGGATTGCCAATATGTGGATGGCTGTCTTTGCGGATGTGGGTGTTGCGATGATTGCAATTTTAAATGCGATGCGTGCGCTTAACGATTGACGATAGGTTCAATTTCTTCTATAATCAGGGTAACGATTGTGATAAGGATATGAATGCATCGAATTGGATGTAGAGAGTAAAACGGTTGGTGAAAGTTTTACGAAGATTGTGCATTTACTCCCTTGGAATTGCCCTCGAAAGAGTGAGCCGTATATCTTGCGTTAAAAGACAATGAGGTGTGTACAAAGATAATTTATTTGTACAAACAAAGGTGGTACCGCGTGCGACAGACGTCCTTTGATGGCTGTCGCTTTTTATATGGAGGAATAGAAAATGGAATTAGTAAATGTATTAGAAGATGAACATCTTTCTATGTTAAACCACTCATGTGCGCACATGATGGCACAAGCAGTGAAACGTTTGTATCCACAAGCTAAATTTTGGGTAGGTCCAGTCATTGCCGAAGGATTCTACTATGACATGGATTTAGGAGATGTTAATTTAAAAGACGAAGACTTGGCAAAGATTGAAAAAGAAATGAAGAAAATTGCCAAAGATGGAAAACGTATTGTTCGTCGCGAAATTTCAAAAGCAGAAGCAGAAGAAATGTTTGCACAAGATCCATACAAAGAAGATTTGATTTCTGGATTGGAAGATGGAAACATTACAGTATATTCACAAGGAGAATTCACAGACTTATGTCGTGGACCTCACGTTGAAAACTTAAAGATGTTAAAAAACTTTAAATTGTTGAAACATTCAGGTGCCTACTGGAAAGGGGACGCCAAAAATAAAATGTTACAACGTGTATACGGAATTTGTTTCGATACAAAAGAAGAATTGGAATCTCACTTATTGGCTTTAGAAGAAGCTAAAAAACGAGACCACAAAAAATTAGGTCGTGAAATGGGATTGTTCATGATGAGTGAATATGCAGCAGGTATGCCATTCTTCTTACCAGATGGAATGATTTTACGTAACATCTTGGAACAATATTGGTACGAAGAACACACAAAAGAAGGATACCAATTTATTAAGACACCAATTATGATGTCTAAAGAATTATGGGAAACAAGCGGACACTGGGATCACTACAAAGAAAATATGTATACGACAATGGTAGATGATCGTGAATTTGCGATTAAACCAATGAATTGTCCAGGTGCTGTTTTAGCTTATAATAGCACACTACACTCATATAAAGATTTACCATTGCGTGTGGGTGAATTAGGACAAGTACATCGTCATGAAGCCAGTGGTGCTTTGAACGGATTGTTCCGTGTTCGTACATTTACACAAGATGATGCTCACTTATTTGTTACACCAGAACAAATTGAATCGGAAGTTAAAAACGTATTGATGTTGATTGATCGTATGTATTCAGTATTTGGTTTGTCTTACGATATCGAATTATCCACTCGTCCAGAAGAAGGATACATTGGAAGTTTAGAAATTTGGGACATTAGTGAAAAAGCATTGGCAAACGCTTGTGTTCATGCAGGAAAAGAATATCGTGTAAACCCTGGAGATGGAGCATTCTATGGTCCTAAATTAGATATTCATATTAAAGATAGTTTAGGTCGTGTATGGCAATGTGGAACAATCCAATTAGATATGAACTTGCCAACTCGTTTTGGATGTACATACATTGACTCGGAAGGTAAAAAACAAACACCAGTTATGTTACACCGTGTAATTTATGGTTCTATTGAACGTTTTATCGGAATCTTGATTGAACACTTTGCAGGACACTTCCCACTTTGGTTGGCTCCAAAACAATTTGTTGTGATTCCTGTACACCAAGAAAAACACTTGGAATATGCACAAAAGGTTGTAGACCAATTAAAAGCAGTGGGAATGCGTGTACAATTGGATGACCGTAATGAAAAATTAGGATACCGTGTTCGTGAAGCACAAATGAGTAAAGTGCCTTACCAAATCGTATTAGGAGATGGAGAACAAGAAAACAACACTGTAACAATTCGTCAGAGTGGTAAAAAACAATCCATCACTATGTCATTAGATGAAGCGGTTGCTAAATTTGTGAAAGAGGTGGATGAAAAATGGTTGTTAAAAGATTAGTAAAAGCTGTATTAGCAAGTACTTTGCTTTTCACAATGGTTGGTTGTGCAAAAGAAGAATCAAAACCAGAACCGATTTCAATTTTATGTCCACAAGGAGCTCCGGCTCTTGCTACATTAGGAACAGTTGACAATGAAATGGTAACCATTGATTATGTACAAGGTACGGATGTATTGAGTGCAGAATTGGCTAAAAAAGATAGCGAATACGATATCATTGTGGCTCCATTAAACTTAGGAACCAAATTATATGGAAAGACACAAGCGTTCCAATTGGATTCAATCGTAACTTGGGGAAACTTATTCTTAATAGGTCCTGAAAATTATGAAGGAGCTAGCGTTGCAGCATTTGGAGAAAAGGCCATTCCACAAATGGTATTCAATTATGTATTGGCCGATCAAATCAATGAAACACCTGTTACATATTATGCAAGCGTAGCCGAAGCGCAACAAGCTTTGTTAACAAATCAAGCACAAGTTGCCTTGCTTGCTCAACCAGCCGCTACAGCTACGATAGCAAAAGCCAAAGAACAAGGAAAAGAATTCACGGTTTTATATGACTTACAAAAAGGATGGTCTAAAAAAACAGGTTCTGAAATTGCTGGATATCCACAAGCAGCCTTGTTTGTAAAAGCAGACAATGAAAAAGATGTGACTTATGTAAAAGAAGCGATGAAAGACTTTGTTGAAAATAGCGATGATGAAGCGATTGAAAAAGCTGTAGATGAAGTTTCGGCTGAAAAATTAGGTCTTCCTAACGCAAAAATTGCAGCCAAAACATTTAAAGCACAACACATTGCTTTAGAAGATGCAAAAGATGTTCAAGAAGAAATTCAAACATTCTTACAATTATTTGGAATTGAAATTCCAGCAGATTTTATTATCGAATAGAAAAGAAACTGAGACAAAACAAGATGGAATGTCTCAGTTTTTTTTAAAGTGTATACTATAATAGACTATATATATAGGAAGAGGGTGTGAATATGTTACAACCAACACACGATTATGTTGTTTTAGAAATGAATCATACAACCGAAAGTGGAATTTTACTTTCCTCGAATCGAAATCAAGCCAAAGTTGTAGCCATTGGACCAGAAGTTCAAAATCCAATCTATCATGTTGGTTCTACGGTTTATTTTGATATGAATCAAGCTATTGAATGTGCAGAGTATTTGATTGTGCAAGATGTATATATTTTAGCGGAGGTACGCATATGAGTGAAATCTTATTTGCTAGAGATATTCGAAAATCCATGTTGTATGGAGTGAACCAATTGGCTAATACGGTCAAAGTGACTTTAGGGCCAAAAGGAAGAAATGTTATTTTACAAAGAGAACAAGGTTCTCCTTTAATTACGAATGATGGAGTTTCTATCGCAAAAGAAATCGAATTTGAAGACCCTTTTGAAAATATGGGAGCTCGTCTCGTGTATGAAGTGGCCAATAAAACCAATGACGTTGCTGGAGATGGTACGACGACCGCAACGGTTTTAGCCCAATATATGATTGAGCACGGATTCCAATATGTAGATCGAGGAGTGAATCCTGTTGTTTTAAAAGAAGAGATTGAACAATCGGCTAAAAAAGTAGCAGCTTATATTCAATCCATTGCAAAACCTGTAGAAACGATGGAAGACATTCAAAATATTGCTACGATTTCTTCTGGTTCTGAAGAAATTGGATGTTTTATTGCTCAAGCTATTGATGCTGTAGGAGAAAATGGAGTGATCACGTTGGATGACTCGAATACATTTGAAACTTGTTTAGAAATCCATGAAGGAATGCAGTTTGATCAAGGGTATGTATCTCCTTATATGATAACAAACCAAGATAAGATGATGGCTCAGTTGGAATCGCCTTATATTTTAGTATGTGAAGAAAAATTACATTCTGTTCAAGAGATTTTACCGATTTTAGAAGAGTTGGTGGCTTCTGGACGGTCGATGTTAATTGTTGCGAAAGAATACGATGAAGATGTGATTTCTACTCTAGCATTGAATAAAATGCGAGGTACTTTTAATGTCGTGGCTGTTAAAGCGCCTTCGTTTGGTCAATCACAAAAAGAAATTTGTAAGGATATTGCCATTCTTGCTGGTACCCAAAGTTATATGTCGATGAAGGGTGTTTCCTTAAAGGATTTGGGAACGTTAAAGACTGTGACGGTAAATAAAAATCATACGACTTTAGTGAGTGATGGAAACAATCAAAAGAAGGTAGAGGCACGAATCGCATGGCTTCAAGATCAAATTCAAGAAAGTCACAATCCTTTTGAAATCCAACAATGGAAAGAAAGAATGGCTAAGTTGGAAAAGGGAGTGGCTGTATTAAAAGTGGGTGCGATGACCGATAGTGAACGGAAAGAAAAGAAATTACGAATGGAAGATGCTTTAAATGCAACAAAAGCGGCAATCGAACAAGGAATTGTCGATGGAGGTGGTGTTGCGTTTGTGAAAGCGTATCAACATTTTAAAGAGGAAGAAAAGTTTTCTTCGATTGTTTTAAAGGCGTTGCGGATTCCAATGATGCAAATTGCATACAATGCAGGTTTTGAAGGGCGAGAAATCTTTGAAAGACAGTTGAAGTCGGATTTAGGTTTTGATGCCTTGAAAGGAGAATGGGTCGATTTTATGCAAGCTGGAATTGTCGATCCTTGTAAAGTGACTTGTAATGCGTTATTGAATGCAGCGAGTATTTCGGCTTTGTTTATTACGACTGAGGCGGGAGTTGTTCAAAAAAATGAGTTAAAAAAAAGAGATGAGTTGCTATAATAGAAAGGTGTAGAAAAGGGTAGATAAACATGAAAACAATTTGGATTTCAACAAGCAATGCCAATAAAGTGGCTGAGTTTAAAAAAATGCTTTCCGACGACGTGTGTATTAAATGTTTAAAAGATTTAAAAGAACCTGTCGAAATTGTAGAAGATGGAAAGACGTTTGAAGAAAATGCTTTGATTAAAGCACGCTCTTTGTATGCCATTCTTCATGAGCCGGTGATTAGTGATGATTCGGGGATTGAAGTGGATGCGATGGACCGAATGCCTGGTGTATATTCGGCTCGTTTTTTAGGAGAAGATACGTCTTATGATGTGAAAAACCAATATATTATCGATCAAGTTCAAGGAAAAGTAAGAACGGCACGGTATGTGTGCGTGATTGCATATATTGATGAGTTTGGAAATGAAAAAACATATCGGGGCGTTTGTGAAGGCGAAATCAATGAGGAAATGGTAGGAGAGAACGGATTTGGATACGATCCTATTTTCTATTATCCTGCTTACAAAACTACGCTTGCGAATGTGAGCGATGAAATGAAAAATGCGATCAGTCATCGTGGAAAAGCGATGCATTTATTTATGGAAGATTGGAGTAATAAAAGATGATTCACGTAGTATTATATGAACCGGAAATTCCTGGAAATACTGGGAATATCATTCGTACTTGTATGGCGACAAATTCTCGCTTACATTTGATAGAGCCTCTTGGTTTTTCTTTGGATGAAAAACATTTGCGCCGTAGTGGAATGGATTATATTAAAGATGCAGACATTCATATTCATAAAAATTGGGATGCATTTTTGCAAGAGAATCCGAGTGAACACTATTATTTCATGACTCGTTATGGAAAAAAGGCACCGAGTGAATTTGATTTTACAAAAGAAGAAGGCGATATTTATTTAGTATTAGGTAAGGAAAGTACGGGTGTCGCAAAGGAAATTTTGGCAGGACACTTAGATACTTGTATGCGCTTGCCAATGGTGGCGAATGCAAGAAGTTTAAACCTTTCCAATTGTGCGGCCATTGTCGTATTTGAAGTGTTGCGACAATTGGATTATCCGGGTTTATCTTGTCATGAAGAATTAAAGGGAGAAGATTTTTTAGAAGAGTTCGTGAAATAGTTGTCTTTATATTGTAAACATTTGTTCATGTTTATGGAATTTCAACAATTTTCTTTAAAATCACACATTATTCCATATTTTAAATTGAAGTGCTTTATATAAAGCACTTTTTATATTTTTATGCTATTTTTTGGGTGTTTTGTGTAAAAAAAGTTGGATATATTTTTTGCATATGTATACGAATCGTGATAATGTGTGGCTGTTGTAGTGAGAGGTGATAGAATGAATTTTATCGAAAAACACACTAAATTATTGGCTGTTGCCTTATGCTTATGTGCATCAGGACCGATTCTTTCTACTGTTTATGCATATGAAACAAAACCTGGATGGCATGGAGAAGATTCAGATCGTTACTATGTTTTAGAATCCAATCGTCAACGTGCTGTTGGTTTGACTGAAATTGATGATGAAACATACTATTTCGATAGTAAGGGAAATTTACAATTTGGTTGGCAAACGATTTCAGAAGATACATATTATTTTGGTAAGGATGGAACAGCGAAGACTGGGAAAACTACAATTCAAGGTGTTACTTACAACTTCCAAGAAGATGGAAATTTACTTCATGGATGGTCTGATAACAAAAAATCTTTTTACAATGAAAAAGGATTTAAAGTAAAAAAAGACTGGGTAAAATCTGAAGGTTCTAAGTATTACTTTGATGAAAAAGGAAATGTTGTTTCTGGATGGAAAGAAATTGACGGAAACAAATATTACTTCAACAAAGATGGTCAAATGATGACTGGACAATTTGAAGTGGACGGAAAAGTATTCTTCACACAAGAAGATGGAACATTTAAAAAAGGTTGGGTCGACAAAGATGGTCAACGCGTATACTACGATGCGCAAGGAAATATGATCAAAGACTCATTCAAAGAGATTGATGGGAAAACGTATGCTTTTGACGAAAACGGAAACATGTTAAAAGACACTACAAAAGATGGATATACAATCAACGGGGATGGTATTGTAGATACAAATTCTTCAAAACCAAAACCAGAAGAAAAACAAGAAACTACAACACCTCAATCATCGAATGAAAAACCAAGTGCTCCAAAACCAGCTCCAGCTCCAACGCCTGCACCGGCTCCTGCCCCTGCACCAGCTCCAAAACCGGCTGTACCAAGTGGTGTTAGTTCAATCATTGCTTCAGCGGCGTTGAACCAAGTGGGTGTATCACAAAGTTGTACATCTTTAGTTTCGAATGCGTTAGCGGCGGCTGGAATTAACTTCTATGGTTGGCCAGAAGATTATGCATCTTTAGGTACTTGGACGGGTAGTCCAGTTCCTGGTGATTTAATCATTTATAGTGGACACGTTGCTGTTTACATCGGTAATGGACAAGCGGTTCATGGTGGATGGTTAGGTGACCAAACGGTTGTTGAATCTGTAGAATGTGCAAGAGCCTTAATTGGTTACATTCACATCGGTTAAAAACAAAAATGAAGACTTCGGTCTTCTTTTTTTTGTGGTATAATATCCTAATCATTTAGGAGGTTTTTTATGAAATGGATAGAAACTGAAAAGTTTAGCGATACATATATTTTAATTCGTACGTTGCTTCCTTTAAATAAAGAGACGATTACACGATTGAATTTGCTTGTGTATATGATGCGGGCTAAAACTGAAAAATACGATACGAAACAAAAGCTTTCAATGGTGATGAATTCGACATATGGTATGAATATTTCATATGGATTGACAGGATATGGAAAGCAAGTGTCGTTTGATGTTCGTTTTAAATACATTCGGCAAGATTATATTGATAAAGAAGGTTATGTCAATCAAGTGATTGATATTATGAATCAAATTGTGAATCATCCGATTTTAGATGATTCGACATTGAAAGAGGCTAAATATTTATTGAAGTCTAAATTGATGAGTCAAATGGATGATCCGGATTCTATTGCGATTAAACATGCGTTAGAAAAAGCACAGCCGAATCATGAGATTGGGATTCAAATTCAAGGATATGTGGAAGATATCGATTGTGTAACTCTTGAGCAAATGCAAGACTTGTATGTATGTTGGACAAAACATTCTAAGGTTGTTTATGCTTGTGGTCACGCTTGTCAAAGTGTAGAAGAATTTTTATCGGGATTGGATGGCAAGGTTCAATTTGAAAATGATTCAACTTTGATTCAAAGTCAGCTACCGGCTTATACGATAGAGTCTAAGGATATTTCTCAGGCTTCTTTAGTGCAAGTGTATGCGACGCATATTTCTTTACAAGATGATTTATATTATCCTTTGTTGGTGATGAATTCGATGTTAGGACAATGTCCTATGAATTTATTGTTTGAAGAAATTCGAGAAAAGAATAGTTATTGTTATTCGATTTCTTCGAATCTAATCCGTTTTGATGGTGCGCTTGTATTGATGGCGGGAACGAATAAAGAAAATATAGAGGATGTTCAACGATTGATGGGTGTTCAATTGGAACGTTTACAAAAAGGGGATGTGGATGCTTCTTTGATGATGATTGCTAAATCGGACTTAATCGATATGGTTCGTCTACAGCAAGATCGAGCAGCGAGTATGATTGAACAAAGTTTTTTGGATGACTTATTACATAAAAAGGAATCGAGTGAAGAAAAAATTCGTAAGATTGAGAGTGTGACTCTTGAGCAAGTCCAAAAAGTGGCTAGTTTGTTATCTTTGGTTTCGGTTTCGATTGTGGAGGAAAATAGAGATGAATTATAATGCGAATTTGATTTCAAAAACGTTATCGAATGGAATGCGTGTGTTTTTGATCCATAAGCCAGATTATGTAAAGTCTTTGTTTTTATGTGGATTTGGTGTAGGAGGATTTAATATTTGTGAAGATGTAAATGGGGATATTTTAAAGAATCGGAGCGGGATTGCGCATTTTCTAGAACATCAAATGTTTCGATACCAATCAGAAGATGTAACGAATTTGTTTGCACAAATGCAAGCACAAACGAATGCGTTTACTTCGTATACGGAGACGGCGTATTATTTTTCTACGACGGCGGATGTGAAAGAACCGTTGGCTCTTTTGCTGGATTTTGTGCAAAATTTAGATATTGATGCACAGTCGGTACAAAAGGAGAAGGGAATTATTTTGAGTGAATACAATATGTATGATCAAAATCCAGAAATGCGTATGCTTCGGGAATTGTTTCAATCGTTGTATTTCCATCATCCTTTGACGATGGATGTACTAGGAACGTGTGAGGATATTTCTGAAATGTCTGTGGAAGATTTGTCACAATTTTATCATCGCAACTATGATCCGAGTAAGCTTGTGTTGGTGGGTGTGAGTGGAAAGGATACTTCAGAGCTTTTATCTTTTATTGAAGCGTATGAAGAGAAATATCCTTCGTTGCAAAATGTGGTTTGTAAGCCTCATTTTGATGTAGAGCCTATGGAGGTTGTTCGAAAAGAGTTTGTTCAGCCGATGGATATTAGTGAGACGTATGTTTGTGTTGGATATAAGTTAGAACCTGCTGGCACTGTGCAGGATTGTTTGAAAAAAGATTTGATGGCTTCGATGTGGCTGGATTCGGTGTTTGGTCCGATGAATCCAAATTATCAGTCTTGGATTGATGATGAGATTCTTTCTTCGGTTTGTGGGGCTGAGGCAGATTTTACGATGGATCATGCGTATATTTTATTTTATGCGCAAACGTCTAGAGTGGATGCGTTTGTTTCGTTGGTGGAAGAGTTGGTGCATGAAAAAGCTGTTTTAGATCCTTGTGTGTTTGAGTCTTTAAAGGCACAGGGAATGGCTCGAAATTTAAGGGCGTTGGATCATTTTGAATCGTTGGCAATCGATGTACTTCGGGCTTCGCTAGAAGGTTATGATTATTTTCAAGAGATTCAAATGGTGGATGATTTGAAAAAATCGGATGTGGATGCGTTTGTTTCGTCTCTTTCTTTTGATTCGGTTGCGAAAGTACAAATTGTACCTAAAGTGTCTAATTTATAATAGAATCCCCTCTTTTCAAATGTTGGAAGGGGGGATTTTTTTTAAGGGTTAGAATGTTTTTGGCTTTTGTTTAATGTTGTAGGCCTAGTTATACTGGTGTTGTAAGGCAGATGATAGCAATGAGTTATTACTCATACCGGATAAAAGAGAGGTAGAACAGTATGAATGTTTTTTGCTTTGTAGGAAAAGTATTGGCGTTGCCGGAGTTAAAAGAGGTAATGAATGGAACGAAGATGACGACGGTTGTTTTGGATGTGCAAAGACCGTTTGAGAATGCACAAGGAATTTATGAGTCTAATCATGTGATGGTGGAAGTTTGGCGTGGTTTGATTGAGACAATTTGTAATGTGGCGAAAGTCGGATGTTGGATGTATGAAAAAGGTCGTGTGGCTGTTAATCCGTATGAAAAAGACGGGAAGACATATTACAATCCTGTGTTTATTTCTGAAAAGGTAGAATTTTTACAATGACAAAAAAAAGAGCCGATCGGCTCTTTTCTTTTGACACTATCTGTTGTAGAACTCTACGATTAATAGTTCGTCGATTGGTTGTGCTTGGAACAATTCGTTACGTTCTGGTGTACGTACGTATGTACCTTTTTTGTTGTCTTTGTCAACTTCAACAAAATCAACTGTAGTTAAAGCAGCTTCTAATGCTTCAACGATGCTTTTTTGGTTTTTAGCGTTTTCACAAACTTCGATTGTTTGTCCAGGTTTAACTGTTACACTAGGGATGTTAACTTTTTTACCATCGACTAAGATGTGTCCGTGGTTAACTAATTGGCGTGCTCCACGGCGAGTGTTAGCGAATCCCATACGGTATACTAAGTTATCTAAACGAGATTCTAACGCAACTAATAAGTTTTCACCTACAACTCCACCTTTACGGCTTGCTTTCATGAAAGTGTTGTAGAATTGTTTTTCGCTTAATTGGTAAACGTTACGAACACGTTGTTTTTCTTGTAATTGTAATCCGTATTCTGTTAATTTTGCACGGCGTGTTTTTCCGTGTTGTCCTGGAGCGTAGTTACGTTTTGTTAATTCTTGTCCTGATTCAAGGATAGAGAAACCTAAACGACGTGACTTTTTCCAAGTGCTTCCTGTGTTTCTTGACATGTTGTGTCCTCCTATTGTTTTATTGCAAAACAATAGCATTGTACAAATCTTTGCAAGGTGTGTTACAAATGATTCTTTCGACTATCAGCTTTTAGCTTACTCAAATCGCCTTATTGGTTGTAACGCATTTCTTCCAACTTTGTATGCTGCTATCCATTCATGCTCATAAACTATAGCAAATACCCTTTTTAAAATCAAGAATATTTGCGATTTTTAATGAAAAATGAAAAGAAGTTTTGTATAATAATTTCAGTATGCAAGGAGGAATTATTATATGGATAACGTTATGGAGTTTTTTCAGTCAGCGTATCAATATATTCGTTTACATGTTTCTGTCGAATTAATGCTAATAATCGGTAGTGCGATTTTATTATTGATATTAATCTGGATTGTTTCAAGAGTGTTAAAACGTAGAAAGGCTGCTAAGCGTTTGGCGGATCTTGAAATCGAAGTAAATGAAATTCGAAACAATGCCCTCGCATATAAATACAACAAAGCGAATGCTTTTGCACGTGTGAATGATGACATTATGGATCGTGTTAAGAAGTTGACTCCGAAATATGATGTTTGTCAAAAGAGTGTAGCTGCTTGTGATGATGTTTTTACATCGGCGGACGATTATGTGGATGCTCATCGTATTCGTAAAGCGATGCGTTCTATGGATGAATTGGAAACGATGTTGGATGATACGAAGGAAAGAATTCGTATTGTAAATCAATCGTTAGACCACATTTTAGCTCGTGAGACGGAAGTTCGTGAAAAGTCAAATTCATTGAAGGAACGTTTTAGAAATGTAAAGACTGTTTACCAAGATCATCGTGATTCTTTCTTTGGCGCTACAGAATATGTAGATGGTGAAATCGCAAGTATTGAAGCTGAATTTTCTAATTTTGAAGAATGGATGTTTGCTTCTGAATTCAATAAGGCGAAGGAAGAAGTGGACAAGATTTCCAAACGTGTGGATGGTATGAGTGCTCAAATTGCTGCATATCCTGGTTTGTATGAAAAGGCTAAGGCTGCACTTCCTCAAGCTATCCAAGAAGTGAAGGAGAGTTTATCTGCTTTAGAAACGGATCGTATTGATATTAGTTTCTTAGAGCCGGAAGTAAAATTGAATGCGATTGAAGAAGAGTTGTCGGTTGCGATTTCTTTATTGGATCATGGAAATATCGATGGTGGTAAAGAGGCGATTGATGTTATTTCTTCTAAGATTTTGAATTTCCAAGATGATGTGGTTCAAGAGAAAAAGGCATATGATGAAATTTCTGGTGATTTGAAAGAAATGTTTGAGATGGTCGATGAAGTGAGTGTTGATTTAGAAGAAATCATCAACTTATATGCGAACATTAAAGATCGTTTTGGTTTGGAAGATTGGACGCATCGTTTTGCGGTGGCAACGAAACGTTTGGAAGATTTAAAAGAACGTCGTCATGAGATTAAATTGATTTTGAATGCAGAGGATAAGCCTCGTAGTGGAATGGTACATGGATATCGTGTATTTGTTTCGGATGTGGAAGAATTTGCAAATCAAGTAAAAACGATGAAGTCGATGTTGATTGGTGCTAGTAGTGACGAGTCTCGTGCGAAGAAACAATTGATTAAGCTTCAATTGATTTTGAATGAAGTTCGTTTATGTACAACGGTTCATCATTTCCCGGGTGTCGCAAAGAAATTTGCGGAGGATTTAAAAGAAGGGGAACGATTGATTCAAAGAGTTCGTATTGTATTGGAACATTCTCCATTGGATGTTCAAACTTTAAATGCGGATTTACAAGATGCGATTGATTTTGTTTACAAGTTATACAACAATGCTAACAATTTAGTTGGGGTTGCGGTTATGGTAGAGAATGCGATTGTTTTCGGGAACCGTTTTAGAAGTACATATCCTTCAATGGATTCTGATTTAACTCGTGCTGAAATTTGTTTCCAAAATGGGGAATATACACACGCTTTGAAGATTGCGATTCAAGCAATCGAAAATATGCATCCTGGAATTTATGAGAAGTTGATTGCGAAAAAAGATCCAGCTGTCATGAATAGTCAGGCATAGGGCATATGATTTATTTTGATAACTCATCAACAACCTCTGTTCGCCCAGAGGTTGCTCGTGTTTATGCACAGTTGATTGAGAGTTTATATGGAAATGCAGATAGTTTGCATAAGTTAGGGCGAGAGGCAGGACAAAAGCTTGAAAAGGCAAGGGGTATGATTGCTAAGAGTTTGCATGTTCTTCCTCAAGAGATTCTTTTTACTTCGAGTGCGAGCGAATCCAACTCACTAGCAATCATTGGGTTTGTTTTGGCAAATAAAAATCGAGGTATGCATGTTTTAACAAGTAATGTAGAGCATTCTTCGGTTCAACATGCGATGGATTTTATTGAACAGTTTGGTTTTGAAGTGGAGCGTCTTCCTATCAACGAGGATGGGATTGTGACGGCGGATTTGGTTCGTTCACATATGCGTAAGGATACGATTTTGGTTTCTTTGATGCATGTGAATAATGAGATGGGTGCAATCAATCCGATTGAAGAGATTGAAAAGGTTGTACATGCGCATCCGACTTGTAAATTTCATGTGGATTGTGTGCAGAGTTTTTCAAAGTTGACGATTCCTTTTGAATGTTTGGATTTGGCGACGATTTCAGCGCATAAGATTCATGGTTTGAAGGGTTCTGCTTTATTGATGAAGAAGAAAAATGTGCAGTTGATGCCTTTGATTCAAGGGGGTCAACAAGAGCAGGGTCTTCGTGGTGGGACGGAAAATGCGCCGACTCATATCGTTTTAGCGAAGACGATTCGTATGGCTTTAGAGGAGCAAGAGGAAAGTTATCGACATGTTTCTATGTTGAATCAATATTTAAGAAAGGAACTTAAAAAGATTCCGGGTTGTCATATTCATACGCCGGATTCGGGACTTCCTTATATTTTGAATCTTTCTTTTGATCAGATTACAAGTCAGGTGTTGTTGAATGCGTTGGATCAGAGGGGAATTTGTGTTTCGGCTAAGAGTACTTGTTCTTCTCATTCGAGCAATGCGAGTGGTGTTTTATTGGCGATGCATAAGAGTGAAAAGGATGCAACGCATGCGATTCGATTGTCATTTTCGTATGAGAATACAATGGATGAGGCTAAAATTTTTATTAGTACAATGAAGGAGATTTTACAACAGTATGGACTATCGCTATAATCATATTTTAATTCGCTATGGTGAATTGAGTTTAAAGGGTAAAAATCGGAATAATTTTATTAAGCAGTTGTATTCGAATGTTAAGAAGGCTTTAAAGGCTTTTCCTACGTTGGAGTTTGAAAAACAACATGATCGTATGTATATTTATTTGCATGATGAAGATGCACAGGCGGTTTGTGATATTGTAAAACAAGTGTTTGGAATTTCTTCGCTTTCGCTTGCGATTCGTGTAGAGCCTGATATGGAACAGATTGTTGATGCTTGTATGCATGCTTTAGATTTAACTACGGTTAAGACGTTTAAGGTGGCGGCACGTCGTAGTGATAAGACATTCCCTTTCATTTCGGATACAATCAATCGTCAGGTGGCTACGGCTATTTTGAAGAATAGTGATTGGAAAGTGGATGTTCACAATCCAGATGTGAAGATTGTGGTGGAAGTGCATAGGGATGCGGCATATATTATGACGGATCGTATTCAAGGGGCTGGTGGATATCCGGTCGGAGTTGGTGGTAAGGCCATGGTTTTATTGAGTGGTGGTATTGATTCTCCGGTGGCTAGTTACTTGATGATGAAGCGTGGAGTGCATATTGAGTGTGTTCATTTTGCTGCGCCTCCTTATACTTCTCAAGCGGCTCAAGATAAGGTTATGGATTTGGCAAGTTTGATTAGTGGATTTCAGGGTGAGATTTTAGTGCATGTGGTTCCTTTTACAGATTTGCAGTTGGCTATTTATGAGCATGCAGATGAAAGTTATGCGATTACTTTGATGCGTCGTATGATGATGCGTATTGCTTCTGGCTTAGCTGAAAGAAGACATTGCCAAGCGATTGCTACGGGTGAGTCGGTTGGTCAGGTGGCAAGCCAGACGTTAGAGTCGATGCAGGCGATCAATGCGGTGACGACGACTCCAATTCTTCGTCCGGTTGTTTGTATGGATAAGGTAGAGATTATTGATTTGTCTCGCAAGATTGGTACATACGAAACTTCTATTTTGCCGTTTGAAGATTGTTGTACGATTTTTACGCCTAAAAATCCTGTTACAAAACCTCGTATTGAAAAGTGTGAACGTTTTGAATCTCGTTTTGATTTTGAACCTTTGGTTCAAGAATGTATTGATAATGTGACTTCGGTTTGGGTTCATCCAAATATGAATGATGAATCCATGGATGAAGAAGATTTATTTTAAAGGTGCGTAAGCGCCTTTTTTCGTTTATACTGTGGGTATGATGATTTGTCCAATTTGTAGAGAAAAATTAGTGTTGGAGGGTCGTACGTTTCGTTGTAAAAACAATCATTGTTTTGATGTGGCCAAGCAAGGGTATGTGAATTTGTCTCGGAAACAGAAGGTTTCGGGCGATAATCGTGAGATGGTTTTGGCACGTACGGCTTTTTTAGAGAAAGATTATTATGATTTTATGCGTCAGTGTGTGGCTAAGATTCTTTTGGATCGGGATGTAGAGGCTTTGTTGGATATTGGTTGTGGTCAAGGATATTACACGTCTTGTTTTAAGGGGAAGGAAAAGTTTGGGATTGATCTTTCAAAGGATGCGATTGCTTATGCGGCTAGACATGATTGTTCTTGTCGGTATATGGTAGGGAGTATTTATGATCTTCCGTTTGAGAATGGGTGTATGGATGTGGTTACGAGTATTTTTACGCCAATTCCTGATAAAGAAGTTTTGCGTGTTTTGAAAAAAGATGGTATTTTTATTGTTGTGTCTCCGGGGCCTAAGCATTGTTGGCAGCTGAAAGAACAGTTGTATAAGGATGTGTATGAGAATCCTAAAGCGGATACGGTCATGTCTGGTTTTGTATTGTTGGATCAGTTTGAAATTCAAGATACAAAATGTGTAGAGGATGTTTGGTCGTTGTTTGAAATGACGCCATATCGTTTTAAGAGTCCGAAAGAGGGTATGGATCGTGTGGCTGGTTTGGAGATGTTGGATGTCACATTTGATTTTGTGATTAGTATATGGGGTAAAGATGATAAAGAATAGAGTACAGAAGAATAAGCCGGTTAGAATTAAACGTTGGGGTATTAATGGTGAGGGGATTGGTTATGTGAATAAGAAGCCAATCTTTTTGATGAATGCTCTTTTAGATGAGGTTGTAGAGTTTGATATTGTACAAGAGCATGATAAATATTATGTGGGAAAAACGACAAAGGTTCTTCAAGAAAGTCCTAGAAGACATCATGCGGTTTGTCCGATTTGGCAAGAGTGTGGTGGTTGTTCTTTGATGCATGTAGATTATAAGGGTCAGGTGCGTATGAAGGAGCAAATTTTGAAGGAAGCTTTGAAAAAGTATGCGAATTTTGATGGAGAAATTTTGCCTTTGGTGAAGAATCCGGAAGTGCTTGCTTATCGTAACTCTTGTAAGTTGCCTTTTTCTATGGTGGATGAAAAGATTGCGACGGGTATGTATGCTCGTAATTCGAATACGTTTATTCCTTTAGAGCGTTGTTATGTGCATTCGAAAGTGTTGGAGAAGGTTCGGGCTGAGATTGTTGAGATTATGAATCGGTATGATGCTCAATCGTATAATAAAAAGAAGACGCAAGGTTTCCGTTCTTTGGTTTTAAAAGAATTGGATGGTAAAGTGCAGGTTGTGTTTGTTACGGATTTGATCAAGATGGATGATCGTATTGTTCAAGATGTGATGGAGTTGGATGAGGTTGTTTCAGTTTGGCAAAATATGAAGCGTGACCAAGAGAGTGAAGTGCAAGTGTTTGGTAAGACGATGAAGCATGTTGCTGGGATTGAAAAGATGGATGTTGAGATGAATGGTTTAATGTTGCATCTTCTTCCTCGTTCTTTCTTTCAGTTGAATACGAAACAGGCGGGTCAATTGTATGATTTGGTAAAAGAGTGGACGCCTGTATCGGATACGATTGTGGAGGCTTATAGTGGAATTGGGGCTATGAGTTTGTTGGTGGCAGATAAGGCGAAGAAAGTGATTGGGATTGAAAGCATTCAAGATGCGGTAGATAATGCGAATGAAAATGCACTGTTGAACCATAAAGAAAATGTTGAATTTGTTTGCGGGGATGCTCAAGTAGAGTTGAAGAATGTTTGCGAAAATCATGTTGTGGATACGTTGATTGTGGATCCTCCTCGTACGGGATTGAGTGATGAGATGAAGGAGACGATTCTTCATTCGAACATTCAAACGATTGTATATGTTTCTTGTAATCCGAGTACATTGGCTAAAGATTTGAATGTTTTGGCGGATAAGTACGCTATCGATCAAGTGCAACCTTTTGATATGTTCTCTCAGACTCCTCATGTAGAGACGGTAGTTTTGATGCATCGTGATGAAACGATTGAACGTGTAAAAGTGGTCGAACAACCGGTTGTGGAAGAAAAGGCAGAAGTTAAAAAGGAATTTGAACGTAGACCTCGTAGAGATGGGGATAGAAGACCTAGACGTGATGGAAATCGTAGTTTTGATCGTAAACCTCGTCGTGATAATGATCGTCCTAGAAGAGATGGAGATCGTAAACCTAGAAGAGATGGAGATCGTAGTTTTGACCGCAAACCTCGTCGTGATAATGATCGCCCTAGAAGAGATGGAAATCGTAAACCTAGA
>SAMEA104404106__coassemble_335_pt1 | contig 51506 bp, 53 predicted proteins | sample SAMEA104404106__metabat2_low_PE_012 | metagenome-assembled genome bin SAMEA104404106 (sample SAMEA104404106) | Balaenoptera acutorostrata | reverse complement strand
CGAACTCACGTAGTCAGCTTGGAAGGCTGAAGTTCTACCATTGAACTACACCTGCGAGTGGCTGGAGTACCTGGATTCGAACCAGGGAAATGCAGGAGTCAAAGTCCTGTGCCTTACCGCTTGGCTATACTCCAAAAAAATGGTGGAGGAAGACAGATTCGAACTGCCGAACCCGAAGGAACTGATTTACAGTCAGCCGCGTTTAGCCACTTCGCTATTCCTCCATGAAAAACGTGGTGGAGGTTAACGGGCTCGAACCGCTGACCCTCTGCTTGTAAGGCAGATGCTCTCCCAACTGAGCTAAACCTCCGTGTTGTTTCATAACGCTCTTGTATATTACCAAACATATAAGAGCGTGTCAATAACTTTTTTATTTTTTTCTTGAAAAATTCAAAATTTCCGTTTGCAACATAATTTTCCTAGCCGTCACATTCATTTTATTTAAACTATGATCATCAATTCTTTTCGCACGTTCAACAAGTATACCCCCATTAAACAGCCATAAATACGGACGTGTCTTCTCAACCATTCGACCAAATACATTGATTGGACAAGACGAATCTTCAAACACTTTTATAATTGGTTCTATTTTTGTAAATCAATTTAGAATGATATAAACATTTAATCTCATCCAAATAGACTTGCGAATCATTCGTCAATAATACAATATCAAACCCAAAATCCTCAAATCTCTTTTGCCAATCCATCAAACGAATGTGATACTTCATACATCCCTCTTCATCCAATGTAGCAACTAAAAATTTCTCATTTACTGTCATACCCTTTTTCGATGTATAACGCAAAGGCGATGGAATTGTATCATATCTATTTTTACGATACAATAAGGTTACTTAAATTATTAGAAAAAGGTGATTATATGATTCAATTTGGAATCGACCTAGGAGCCAATTCCTTACGACTCATCAACGAAGATGAGATTTTATTTAACGAACCCTGTGCCATTGCTGTAGACAAAAGCAATCACACCCTAGCAATCGGAAAGGAAGCATTAGAAATAAAAAAAAGTAAAGACGATGCAATCCAAATCCTATGGCCCATCACATCCAATCACATTAACTTTGATGCCTTAGACGCTCTACTTGAACAACTATGCTATCAATTCAAAGTCTTTAAAAAATTTCATAAAACAACCATACTCCTTTCGTATCCTACAAGCCTAAACGAAGACCGCTGCAACACACTCAAACAACATCTTATAAATTTAGGCGCCAATCGAGTTTATTCCGATTGTGAAATATGGTTTTCCGCCATTGGAGCCGGACTCAACATTACACTTCCTATCACCCATTGCGTGATGAACATCGGATCGAGCAACTGCGACATTGCCACATTTGCCAATGGACGCATTCAAAACAAATTTGACTTCAGCCTTGCTGGAAATCAAGTTATGCTCGCCATTCAACGATATTTAAAATATGAAAAACACATTTCAGTCAACTATACAACCTTAGATACAATTCAAAGAACAATCGGATGTGTACAAGTACAACCCATCCCTCGTACAATCGAAATCTTTGGTACAAACACAAACACAAAAGAAGAAACATCAATAATTATAAGTGAAAACGATCTCGTACCCATCCTTTCTCCTTTAGTAAAACAATGGGTACAATGGATTTCAAAATTTCTTCAACAACTAAACCCAGAACAAAAAGAAGACATTCTTCGCCAAGGAATCATTGCCTGTGGTGGAACCATGAAATTAAAAGGCATTCAACAAGAGTTTTTTCACCGTTTAAAAATCCCATTTTATATAACCGATCAACCGACCGAAACCGTCTGTAAAGGAATGCAAATTTTGTTGTCGAACATGCATTAATTCCGTATAATAAAAAGAAATGAGGTGAAATACATGGAATCACAATCATTTCCATATGAAATACAAAACAAAGAACTCGTCTATCAAGCCATTCAACAAGCACCCAGTCATCAAGAAATTGAAAAACTGGCAGACTTTTATAAAATCATGGGAGATTCAACAAGACTTCGACTTTTAATCTCTTTAGAAAATGGAGAATTGTGCGCAAGCGATTTAGCCAACCTTTCTAACATGTCACGAAGCGCTGTTTCTCACCAATTAAAATCTTTACGGCAAGCTAAACTTGTCAAATCTAGAAAAGAAGGAAAAACTGTCTACTACTCTTTAGATGACGAACACATTTATTCCATCTTAAAAGTCGCACTAGAACATGTAAAGGAAGATCACGAACTATGAAAATCATCCTATCGCCCACTAAACAAATGAAATATGTCGACACATATACATTTGAAGGAACGACTCCTCAATTTCAAAAGAATGCAGACGAATTGAAAGAACATCTACGCCATTTAAGCTATGATGAACTCAAAAAAATCTTAAAAGCAAGCGATGCAATCACAAAGACAGTCTATGACATGTATCAAAAAAAGCAACCAACCTCTCCAGCCTTACTTACATATGCTGGAATCGCCTTTCAATACATGGCACCCGACATCTTTTCAGATTCCGCCTTTGAATATGTACAAAATCATTTACGCATCCTTTCTGGTATGTATGGAATCTTAAAACCATATGACCTAATCGAACCCTATCGTCTAGAAATGCAAACAAAATGTCCATTCAGTTTATATGAATATTGGAACCAACAGCTTGCGATGGCTTTAGATGATGATTTCATCATCAATTTAGCCAGTGAAGAATATGCAAAATGTATCCGCAAATACAAGCCTTTAATCGACATTCGATTTGTAGAAGCCAACCTAAAAGAAAAAGGCGTATACGCTAAAATGGCCCGTGGAGAAATGGTACGATATATGGCCGAAAATAACGTTCAAACATTAGAACAACTCGAACAGTTTGATCGTCAAAATTATCAATATTCCCCAGAACATAGTAAAAAAGACTTACTTGTCTTCATTCGCAAGTAAGTCTTTTCTTTTTATTTCTAATCTTTTACCAACAATTTCTTATATACATGATCAATCACAAACGCTCCAATCGGCGCTGTAAACAAAATAGAAAGTACAGCAACCGTCAAAATAATACTACCACTCGCTAATCCAGCCCCTAAAGCCACCGCTCCAATACCAGCTTGTACAGTCGCTTTTGGACAATAACTAATCATGCAAAATAAACGTTCTTTATGATTTAACTTCGTACCCAAAACACATACCCAAGTACCTATCATACGGAATGCCAAACCTAAAATCAAAACAAGCAATGCCGAAAAGAAAGAAGCCTTCGCATACTCTAAATCCACAGCCGAACCGACCAAAATAAACAACAACATTTCTGCAACAAACCATAAATTGTTGTAGGCCGACGAAAACTCTTTACTTACAACCCCATTCTTATGCGCATATACAGCCATCATCGTCATAATACTCAATAAGCCAGAATAAGGAATCACTTCCAATTTTTCAAACCAAACAAACAAGAAAGAAATACTCATCATCAACAATAAATTCGACAAATCAAATGAACGAACCCATTTGGTAAGCAACACTCCTACAAAAACTCCTACAAGAACTCCTAAAGCAATCGATACAGGCACTTTCCAAATAACATCCAATGAAAAACCACTACCTTGACACATAGCTAAAAACGCAGTAAACAACGTAATAACAAACACATCATCGACACTTGATCCAGCCATAATCATCTGTGGAATCCCTTTGCGAACACCATACCCTTCATTAGAAAGCTTCAACATTCTAGGCACAACTACTGCAGGTGATACAGCCGCAATTACCGAACCTAACAACGCCGAATTTACCAAATCCAATCCCAATATACGTCCAAACAAACAATAAGCTAAAATCTCAAAACAAGCTGGTACAAAACAAAGCAACATGGCCGAACGTCCATTTTTTTTCAAAGCCGAAATATCCAAACCTAAACCAGCTCGAGTCAAAATCACCACTAGCGCAAATTGACGAATATCTGGTGACCAATCCAAAATTTGAGGACAAATCAAATCCAATACATACGGACCCAATCCAATCCCAATCAATAAATATCCCATCAAAGGTGGCAAACTTAACCTTTGACAAATTTGACGTAGTAAAATACTACACAAAAACAAAATCGCAAAACTTGTTAAAATACTCATGCTCTCTCCTCCATAAAAAAAGCTGATGGTACGCTTAAAAAAGCATAGATACCATCAGCACAAAGTGCAATTCAGGAAGGTAATCATTTCCTTCAATTTTTTTACTCTGTAATTTTAGTACAAAAAACTAACCTTGACAAGCTCTTTGTTTTTTACATTCTTCCAACAAAGAAACAACCATCAATGTTTGTTGTTTCCATTGCTCATATCGATCATATTCTTTATTTACAATCGCAGATACAAAATCTTCACACTCATAATTCATGTGAAATTCTTGTTCAATCCCTAACTCTTCAAACATATTCGCGTCCTTTTTCCCAATTCCATCCCCTTTAGGAGGAATGAAATCTACATGAGAACACACTCCAATGCTAGCACGATCCATACGAATCGTCCCTTCATCTCCTTGGATATATGCACAATTTGGACTCGAACAATCTTTCGCACCTACACAAACAGCTATCATATCTTCATATTTTAAAATTACAATTCCACTCGTATCAATGCCATTGTACCCTACATTGGCAATATATTCGCAAGATGTTGGCATACCAAACAATCCTGTCACAAAATGCAAATTATATACATTAATGTCTGTCAGAGCCCCTCCATCAAAAGCTAAGTCAAAAACATTTCTTTGTTTATGCGCTTTATAATCTAAGTATTTTGATGAAAATTGACTAAAATTACATTGCACCATTTTCACCTGGCCACAACGAGACAATGAGTCTTGAATGATTTTGAAATTTGGCGTATGAATGTTTGTGATGGCTTCAAAAATGAAAACTCCCTTTTCTTCTGCTAACGCAAACAACTCTTTAGCTTGTGCAAGCCTTGAACAAAATGGCTTTTCACAAATCACATGTTTTCCAGCTAATAACGCCTTTTTCGATTGCTCATAATGAAGACTGTTCGGACTTGCTACATAAACGGTATTGATTTGAGAATCGGCTAGCATCGCATCTAAATCATCATAAAATGTTTCTACATGATGTTTTAAAGCAAATTCTTGAGCCTTTTGCATCGTACGTGAATATACAGCTTGTACACACATATCATTCGTAGATTGGATGGCTTGAATCATACGATCGACGATTACACCCGATCCAATGGTTGCTACTCGTATCATTTTCTACCTCTCTTATTTACTTTTTTCTTTTCTGGTTTTCGATAAATTCTAAAACATACTCCATCATCTGTATTGTACCCTTTGACTAAATATTTATTCGCTTTTGTCACCTTAGAAACGATAGATAGACCCAAACCAAATCGTCCACCTTCCCCTTTTTCATACGGTTTAAACAAGCTTTCAATACGATCTTCAGGCATCTTAGGTCCATCGTTATAAATGCGCAAATCATTTTCTCGGACGACAATCTTAATGTATGTTTTCGCATAACGGAACGCATTTTCCATAATATTTTCAATCGTAACTCGCCAAGATTCAATCAATCCATCAAAGAATACTTCTTCTACATCCGTGATCACATTAATTTCCGGACGTAACACGGCCGAGTTTAAAACCACTTGCTCAACGACCTCTTTCATATTGGTTACAACCCCTTCTGAATCACTCGTTACTAAGTATTCCACTCGGTTCAAATACAATAAACTATGCACTTTATCTTCTAAACGCTGTGCATTATCCAAAATGACATCCACACTACTGTCTAAATCTCCATAAGGATAAATTCCATCTTTAATCGATTCCGAATACGACTTAATCGTCGCAATCGGCGTCTTTAAATCATGAGAAATATTGTGAATCATCTCTTCTTTTGTCTTTTCTTGCTTTAAAAGTTCTTCCTTCATCGTTTGCAATTCGTTGGCCACTTCTCCAATTTCATCCTCTCGATAAATCCTCAACTCGACATCTTTTCCTTGTTTGATTTCCGCAATATAACTTCGAATTTGATTCAACGGGTGAATGATTGAAAATACCCAAACCATCAACACCATCAAAATCAAGAAGAAAGCAAGCACAGTCACATACACTGTTGAGTCCACCAATGAGTCTCTAAACTCATTCGCATATGTATCATCCATATAACTTGTCACAATAATCGTACGATCGGCACGCTCACATTTTTCAAGACGATAGTAATACCATTTTCCATTGAATTGAATCTTTTCTTCCATCACATCCTGATTCGAACGACTTAGCTCATCGGCTTTCTTGACAATCGTAGCATATAAAGGATCGTTCAATCGGTTGGATTCCATTAAATCTTCTCCATCTTCAAATAAACAGTTCGATAAAATAGTGTCCGCTGACAAATAATGAAACACTTCTTTTGTCAAATGTATTTCCGAATCCGATTCTAAAATAGAAACAATCGGCTGTTGTCTAGAAGCCATCATACTAAACATTCGCTTTGTGATTGTGACATCAATGCTATTGCTTAAAAAATAATTAAAAAACAAGGTTAGAAACAGCAACATCGAAAAAATAATCAACAACACTTGTTGTGTCAATGACAATTTACTAAAGTAATGTGCTGGTGTTTTTTTTCGATTCATTTTATCCTAAACGATATCCATACCCATAAATTGTATGAATGTTTAAGTTTGGCAACTTTTTACGCAAACGACGAAGGGTATCGTCTACAACTCGGTCCGATCCAAAATAGTTTTCATCCCAAACATTTTCTAAAATCTTATCCCGAGAAAATGCAATTCCTTTATTCTTAATAAACATCATCAATAAATCAAACTCTTTTGTAGTCAATTCAATCTCTACATTGTCTGCATAAATTTTACGTTGCACTTCATCCAACTCATATCCATCAATGCTGATGCGATTGTTGTTGTCCTTATATACACGCTTAATAATATTATTGACACGCAACACCAATTCTTTAGGAGAAAAAGGCTTTGTGATATAGTCATCACACCCTTTTTCCAACCCAATAATGCGGTCAAATTCTTTATCTCTAGCTGACATGAAAATAACAGGAATATCTGGCCCTTGCAGACGAATTTCTTCAATCAAATCAAACCCAGACTTATCATCTAACATAATATCCAAAATCCAAAGATGCACATCATCATCTCCGGCATGGGCACTCGCCTCCTCGTAAGTATAATATGAATGCACTTCATATCCTTCTTTACGAAGATATTGAGCAACTAGATTGTTAATGTCTTTTTCATCTTCAACAATACTAATAACTCGCTTCATTCTTCACTCCTTCTAGAACCCTCTTTGTTCAATATAGTCTACAACACGCGCTACATAGTGAGCACAAAGTTCATCACTCTTCGCTTCTACCATAACGCGAATCAAAGGTTCTGTTCCACTAGGACGAACTAAAATTCGTCCCTCTCCATTCAATTCATCTTCAACCGCTTGAATCAACGCATTCAAATCTGGATCTTCTAATACAGTTTTTTTATCTTTTACAGTGACATTCTTTAACAATTGTGGATAAATAAACAATCCTTCCGATAATTCTTGCAATGACTTACCAGACTCTTTCATCGTTTGAAGAACTTTCAATGCACTCAACAATCCATCTCCCGTAACAGCATGTTCATAAAAGATGATATGACCACTTTGTTCTCCACCTAAGTAGTAATCTTCTTTTTGCATTTCCTCAAATACATATTTATCACCAACTGCTGTTTGAATATAATCAATTTTATTGGCATCCAATGCTTTATACAAACCTAAATTGGCCATAACCGTTGTTACAACCATGTTTTTATTCAAACGATTTTGAGCCTTTAAATGTTTACCACAAATATATAAGATGTAGTCTCCATCCATTAATTTTCCATCACTATCTACAACAATCAAACGGTCTGCATCTCCATCAAATGCTAACCCAATATCATAATCGTTTTCACGCATCACTCTTTGAAGCTGTTCTGGATGTGTCGAACCACACTTCATGTTAATATTGATTCCATTTGGAGAACTAGCAATCGCATCTACGGTTGCACCCAATGCATCCAACGTTTCTACAGCCGTACTCGTTGCAGAACCATTGGCTAAGTCTACCGCAATCTTAAATCCTGTTAAGTCAACAGGTACGATTTCTTTTAACCAAGACATATAGATTTCTAGACCATCTTCCCAGTCGAAATATTCTCCAATATGATCTCCGATGACACAATCCAATTGGACTTCTCCATCCATATATTTTTCAATTTCTAATAAGACCGCCTCGTCCATTTTCTTTCCGTTGTGATCAAAAATTTTAATTCCATTGTCATAGTATGGATTGTGAGATGCACTCACCATAATTCCACAGTCAAAACGTTCTTTGCTCGTTAAATAAGAGACAGCCGGTGTTGGACAAACACCGAGTAAATATACTTGCGCTCCCATGCTTGTGGCTCCAGCAGCCAATCCCAATTCGAACATATCTCCAGAAAGGCGCGTATCTTTTCCAATTAAGATACGTGCATGTTTTTCTTTTCCGTAGTACCAAGCTAAATATTGCCCAATACGAATGGACATATCCAATGTTAAATTCTCATTGGCTTTTCCACGAACTCCGTCTGTTCCAAAATATTTTCCCATGTTTTATTCTCCCTCTTTTTTATCTTCTTTCCGTTCAACCTTTACAGCAATGGTTGCCGGTTCTATTTCTACATCTACTTTATTTCCTGAAGCATCGTATGCAACCAATGGTGCATTGACTTCAAAAGAAGATACTTTTCCTGTCGTATCCACGATGGCTTCAATCTTTCGAATCGCATTGATTTTAGCTTGTGTAGCACGTACAACTACGGTTTCACTTCCAATCGTTGGACTTTCAAAATCTTCTATTTTTTGTCCTGGACCTAAAAGCAATTCTGGGCGTACCACAAAAGATTTTGTTACTTTCTTCTCAATCACCACATTGGCTTTATCTGGTGTAACACTCACTTTTAAAGATGCTGGAATATTTTTCGCTTCTAAAGGAATGACATTCTCTCCTTCTTTAAATTTTCTAAGATCCACTACAACAGCGGCTGAATTTTTATTGCGGAATGCTTGAATATCTGCAGGACTTCCCGTTAAGACTAAGTCTACTGTTTTTGGCATTCCATTCACTTGATATTTTTCTTCATCTACTTTAACTTCCACAACAACGCCAGGCACATTTAATGTGGCATCTTCTTTATTAAAAAATTCATAAGAAATATCTTCAAAGTTAATCGTAATACAAATCAATAAGGCTGCAACAAAAGATACGATTACGGAACTCTTTTTGCTATAGACGATGCGATCAAAAAGTTTTGATAACTTCGTTAACAATCCTAATACACTCTTTTGAATTTTCTTAAAATAGGAAGGGACTCCATTTTTATTATCCATTCTTAATTGCCCCTTTCTATACTCGAATATAAATCAATCACTTCTAATGGTTTGGTTCTTTCATCTAAAGTTTCTTTGACTTCTGACGTCTTTTTCGTACGCGTCATACTAAAATTTTTAGCCGATTTAATCATCGGAGATAAAATCGGTGTCTTTTCTTCTGTCACAATCAAACGATTCAATAAGAAACGTTTCAATCCTTCTGGTTTATATTGTGTCAATTGTCCACGAGTCGCAATGGAAATATTTCCTGTTTCTTCACTTACAATAATTGTAATCGAGTCTGTAATCTCACTAATTCCTACAGCCGCCCGATGTCTTGCTCCATAACGACTTGGTAAATCTTTTGTCGTTGGTGGAAAATATGCCGCAGCACAAGCGATTTTAACCCCTTGAATAATAACGGCTCCATCATGCATCGGTGTTCCATATTGAAAGATTGTCGACAACAATTCATTCGAAACTTCAGAATTCATTTTGATTCCCGTTTCAATATAATCTTGTAAGCTATGAGATTGCTGAATCGTAATCAATGCCCCCGTTTTCGATTTTGACATTTGTTCACAAGAATCCACTAGTTCATCAATCATATGTACATATTGTTCTTCAGATACGTTCATATTGAACATAGCCGTTGTCTTACCTACTTTTTCTAGCATCGAACGAATTTCTGGTTGAAATACGATCAATACCGCAACCACTCCCCAATTTAAGAAATTATCAATTAAATAGCTAAGCGTCTTTAAACCAAGCGTGACCGCAAACACTTTTACTAATATAATCACTAAAATTCCTTTCATGATTTGAATGGTTCTTGAATTGTTACGAATGATTCGTAATCCCGAATAAATAAGTGCCCAAATGACTAAAACATCCAGTCCTAGTCGTAAAATCACTCGAATATCGGATCCGGTAATTTGCATAGTCGTGCCTCCTTAATTATTACTTTAAAACATCTTGGATTAAATCGTGGATAGATGCATATATGCCACTCGCAAATTGTTTTACATCTTCGCTAGCCATTTCCATCGCACATCCATGACTTCCATATTCGATCATTGGCACATCATTGTGTGCATCTCCAATCGAATATACATCTTCTTCATTCAATTCTGCATATTCAACGACAAATTCTAAACCTGTCGCTTTAGAAATCCCTTTTGGCACAATATCTACCGCAAAATTGTTAGCATATGCTACAACCGTTGTAGAAAAGTTTTGATTGATTTGATCGGCCATGTGCAATGCTGAATCCAATGTTGTCATCGATAAAACGATTTGGGCAAAATTTCCTTCATCCAATACTTTTTCTTCTGGCATATCCGGTTGTAATGTAGGATATCTTTGATCAATCAATTGTGAATCCACCACGACTTTATGACGATGGATTCCATCGTTCACTACATAGCTTGCTACATTTTCCACCTTTTTAATCATTTGAATAATATCTAAACTCGTGGCATAGTCTAAATAATTTGACATCAATTCTTTTTGGTCGGCGTCAAATACCATCCCTCCATTGTTTGTTACGATATAATCACAAGGTAATTGATACAATTCAATTTCCTTTAAAATCGACTCTAACGATCTTCCTGTTACAATCGCAAATAAATTTCCTTCTTTTTTCCATTGTTGAATGGCCATTATGTCTTCTTCCATTACGTGGTCTGCATAACGCAATGTTCCATCGTAATCTGTTGCTAAAATTTTCATATGTATACGACTCCTATCTTATTTATTTTATCACAATTTGACTATAAAAACGAAAAAACAGCTACTCCGCTGTTTTTTTACTCGCTAATATTTTTCGACGTTGCTGACGAGAAAATGGAATATGATTCCCCTGTAACATTTCCACTTCTTCTTTATTCCAAGATACAATATATTTTGCATTCACTAAAAAGGAAACATGCACTCGTAGAAAACCATATGGTTCGAACACTTCTTCCAATTCAGACATATTGGTTCTCTTTTTAAATATCCCTTTTTTCGTATGAAAATAAACCATTTTTTCAATTTTTTCCAAATAATAAATATCTTCATATGGTAAATTAACATGCACCCCACTATAAGAAAAAGAATAAACATCATTTTGAATACTTTGCGAAACAATCATCTTTTTATTTTCTTCTAAGTGTTTGGCTACATCCTCTTTATCAATGTATAAAATACGCTCCCTCTGGTCATTTCCACGCACTTTTATAGAATTTTCACACACATAAATAAAAATAGAATTCGGATTATCGTGCACGAATACACTTTCTAACCGTGGATTTTTAAACATTTCATCAAAAATAAAAATTTGGTAGGATTCCTCTTTCATCGCCTTGGCCAATTCACTTGCCTTCCAATAATGACGAAAAGTCCAATCTGTTTTATGGAACATTTTGGACAATTGGAATACTATATCTTTTGTTTCTTTTTCATATTCTAAAATCGCAACTCGTATCATAACCTCATTATACACAAAAAGAAAAGAGTAAGCAAAACAGCTTACTCTACATTTTCTCTCCACATCTTTGCTCCTAGAGCTTCTAATTTTCCATCTAAATTATCATATCCTCGATCAATGTGATAAATGTCATGAATTTCTGTAATTCCATCTGCCATTAAAGCAGCAATCACAAGCGCAGCTCCACAACGCAAATCCGTAGCAACAACGCTCGTTCCCGACAATGGTGTAGGCCCTTGAATAAATCCACTTGGAATACGAACATCTACATCCGCTCCCATTTTATTCAATTCATAACAATGTTTAAAACGTTCTGTATAAATTGTTTCTGTTACAATCGATTGTCCTTGTGCTTGTGTTAATAAAGCTGAAAATGGCTGTTGTACATCTGTAGCAAAACCAGGATATGGTTTTGTTAAGATTTCCGTCGGTTTTAATTCTTTGTCTGTTTTTAAGACTTGAACAAAATCCGTTCCCACCTTCATGTTGATTCCAATCTCTTCTAACTTCATCAAAATCGCTTCTAAATGTTGAGGAATGATATTTTCAACTGTCACATCATCCGCCATAGCAGCTGCCATAATAATATACGTTGCGGCTTCAATTCGGTCCGGAATTATTTCATGAGAACATCCACCGAGTGTTTGAACACCATCGATGACCAATGTACTCGTTCCCATTCCATGAATTTTCGCACCCATTTTATTTAACAATGTGGCAATATCAATAATTTCTGGTTCTCTCGCTGCATTTTCGATAATCGTACGACCTTTTGCATATACAGCCGCCATCATAATATTGATTGTAGCTCCTACACTTGAAATGTCTAAGAAAATACGATTTCCAATCAATTCTTCTGCTTCTAAAATATAGCAACCTTGTTCATAACGAATTTTAGCTCCTAACGCTTCAAATCCTTTTAAATGTAAATCGATTGGACGAGGTCCTAAATAACAACCTCCTGGCATTTTAATTTGCGCATGTCCAAATCTTCCAAGCAACGCTCCCATAAAATAGTAGCTTGCTCTTAATTTAGAAACAGCCGAAGATACCATAGGGATATTTTGGATATTTCTAGGATCAATATATAACGTTTCATCATCGATTTGTTTTACATCGACGCTTAATTCTTTTAATAAAACCATAAGTGATCGAACATCAGATATGTTAGGAACCCCATAAATAGTTACAGGTTGACTTGCTAAAACACAAGCTGGAATTAAAGCAACTGTTGAGTTTTTAGAACCACTGATATGTACCGTTCCATTTAAACGATGCCCACCTTCGATTTTAATAACTTCTTCCATCGTTGTACCTCCCTTGCAAAGTCCCAATCTATTATAAACCACCAGACTTTATTTTGCTAGAAATTACCAAAATTTTACACAATATAGAAAAAAAGACGGGAATCCCGCCTTTTTATGCGTTAGAAATGAATTTCTTATGCTTTACCAGCGCATCCGAAGTAGTTTTCAACCATTGCTTCTACTTTAGCTTGGATTGCGTCTGTACCAGGTTTTAAAAGTTTACGAGGGTCGTAACCTTTACCTTGTTGGTCTTTACCTTCTTCGATGTATTTACGAGTTGCAGCAGCGAATTCTAATTGTAATTCAGTGTTTACGTTAACTTTAGATACACCTAAAGAGATTGCTTTTTTAACTTGTTCTTCAGGAATTCCTGAACCACCGTGTAATACTAATGGTTTACCATTTGTAGCAGCTTTGATTTCTTCTAAACGTTCGAAGCTTAATCCAGCCCAGTTAGCAGGGTATTTACCGTGGATGTTTCCGATACCAGCAGCTAAGAAATCAACACCTAAGTCAGCAATTGTTTTACATTCATTAGGATCAGCCAATTCACCAGCAGAAACGACACCGTCTTCTTCTCCACCGATTCCACCAACTTCACATTCGATTGATAAACCTTTAGAGTGAGCCAATTCGATCATTTCTTTAGATTTAGCTAAGTTTTCTTCGAATGGGTAGTGAGAACCATCGAACATTACAGAAGTAAATCCTGCAGCGATTGCAGCTTTAGCTCCTTCATAAGAACCGTGGTCTAAGTGTAAAGCAACTGGAACAGTAATTCCTAAGCTGTCGTGAATTCCTTTCACCATAGCAACTACGTTTTCGAATCCGCACATGTATTTAGCAGCACCTTCAGATACTCCTAAAATAACTGGAGCTTTTTTAGCTTCACAACCTAAAAGGATTCCTTTAATCCATTCCATGTTGTTGATGTTGAAAGCACCAATTGCGTAATGCCCTTCGTAGGCTTTGTTAATCATTTCAGTAGCAGATACTAACATTATTCTATATCCTCCTTTAAAATAATATTCCTATCAGCTACATTTTACTCCATTAGCCCGTATTTGAAAAGCCAAAATCAACGCATATTTGTGAAACCGCTAACAATTTTAACGGCGCGATTTCCCCAATAAAGCAAGAGGCAAACTCAAAGTTCGAATCCGCTCTAATAAGCGTAAACTCGCCACTTGTGCATTCGGCTGTTTCATTAAACGATACTGCAATTCCAATTCTTCCATCGTGTAATTAGAAGCAAAATACGTCTTTAAACCATGATTCATCCGATAATCTAAAACTGGAAATAAAATCTCATCCCGTTCCCATTGAGAAATACTCTCTGAACCAATATCATCCAATATTAACACTTCACTAAAACGCAAATGAGAAAGCATCAATTGAATATATTCCGAATCATTAAAAGACTGTTTCAAATCTTGAACAAAAAAAGGAACCTTTACATACGAAACTTTTTTATTCTTCTTTGCAAAATGATTCGCAACCGCCCACATCAAATAACTCTTACCCGATCCAGGCTGCCCATAAATATACATTCCTTTTCTGCCCTCAAAAGATTGAGCCACTGCCGTATATACATCAATATACTCTTGCGGTTCATTCTCTAATTTAATTTCTGAAAAATCAATCATCAAATCTTCTTTCGTACCATGACAAATTCGATAATTTCTTTCATGCACCATCTTCTTTTCTTCTTTTTGTTCAAATTTACAAGAAACATATTTTTCAAACAAATATCCAAATTCATCTAAATCAATCGTACACACTTTTCCTTTGATTGGTTGACGACAATACTCTAATCCTTGGCATCCTGCACATTTTCTCAAATGAATGATCCAATTTTGAAAATAGCTTGCATTCTTATCTAAGAAAGAAGAATCCAATTTGTACATTTCCAAAAACCGAACCACTTGTGGTTCTTTTTTCAATTGATCGAGCATCGCCTGACGCTCTTGCCATTGTTCTTGGGTCAATGGCATTGAAAATCTAGCTTGTTTCATACACTATTCTCCTTTCAATTTCTTTTGAATCTCTAAAGCCTTCGCCAGCGATTCTGCACTCGCCCTTTCTGTAGGTACTTGTGCATACCAACTAGGAAGACTTGCATCCGTATTATGACTTTCTTGTTTTTCACTTGCAATCTGTGCAAATGCTTCCTCTCGATTTGTAATCTTCAAACGAGCCCAAGTAGCCGCTACTTTTTCTACATAATTGGCTGTAAACTTTTGATCCGTACGATCTAAAACATATTCAATCAATACATTGACAACATCGTATGGAAAACTATACTCTGTACACAATTTTTCCACCAAACGCTTATCCGCTTGTGCAAGCGCTGCTCCAGATTGCTTCGATAATAAAAATTGAACGGGAGCCATTGAATACGGATCCTTCTTTTCGGCAGAAATCGTTCGATTGTGTGAAACAAACGATTCTAATTGTGGCACATTAAATTCATGCGTACTTGGATGAATCGATCTAGAAACATACTTTTTCATATCCTCTTCGCTAATTCCATAAATAGAAGCCAATTGAGCAATTCTCGATAAATTTTCTTTCGTCCGCAAACGATATGGAAATACTCTTTCCATTCCCGTAAGAAACTTATCAAAATCAAATGGATATACTGGATTGTTCAATTGTTCTTTTGGCTTATAGCGCGCCAAAGTAATCTCTTTACTTTCATTCCATCCATCCAAACGAGAAATATCCATTTCTTTAGATATATCGGTCATCTGTTCGACATTTCCATCATCTACCGCAAAATGTACCTTCAAACAATTGTATCGAGTCGAACCCAACGTTTCCATCAACAAGCGACCCATCGTATCATGGCGTAAAAATACATTAGCCGTCTTAGGCGGATACACTTGAAAGACATACTTACGATGAATCGCATCATAAAATGTTTTCAACAATGAAAACTCTTCTAACGTTTCTCGAGCCGTCTTAAAACGACGAGGTGTCATATCACAAAGCTGCACTATATTTTCAATCGCCATATTTTCCTGGTTGCCTTGTAAACTATATAAAATTTCATAAACGACAAACGCATCGTTTTTAATTAGCGGATAGTATAAAAGAGAAAGATGAGAAATCCAATTTTGACTATATTCACCCATACAACGAATGATACATTCTCCTTTTAACACCAAATCCCCAACCTTTCTAACTCTTTCATAATTTGTTCTTTCAATTCTTCAATCGAACCATTGTTATAGAGAACAAAAGAACTCCGTTTTATTTTTTCATCCACACTCATTTGCGACTTCAAACGTCTTTTCGCCTCTTGATTAGACACATGACGATATGTTTCTAAGCGGTGCAGTGCCACTTCTTCATCACAAACAACACACCACACTTGATCAAAATGATTTTGTGCCTCTATTTCAAACAACAAAGGCACTTCCACAAAAACAAAATTCTTCCTTTGCGCTTGCACAAAACGATCAATTTCCTCAAAAATCAACGGATGCAAAATATGTTCAACTTCCGATTTAATGGACGTATTCGTAAACATACTTTTAGCCATATCCACCTTATCGATTTGGCCATCTTCAAGCAAATGAATATATGGCTTAGAAATCAAAGCAAAATATCCTTCATTTCCTTTTTTTAATAAATCTTCATTAACTCGATCACAATCAATCACAGGAAAAAAATGACTTAAAATTTCAGAAACTTTACTCTTTCCAGATCCCATCGATCCTGTAATCGCTATTACCGTTTTTTTTGACAATTTGGACATAAATACGTACTCCTTTGTCCGACTTTTATTTTTTCAATTTTGCATCCACAAACTGGACACAATTCATTTTCTTTTTGATGCACTTTCAAATATAGTTGAAACCGACCTGTCACACCAAGACTAGACGTATACGACCGAATAGTCGTACCTCCATAGCGAATGGCACCCTTTAAAATACGTTTCGTATGAAAACATATATTTTCACAATCTTCTTTTGTCAAAGAAGAACAAGACGTCTGTGGATGTAGCTTGCATGAAAAAGCAATTTCATCTGCATAAATATTCCCAATCCCCGCTATAATCGACTGATCTAATAAAGCCGTTTTCACCGGACGAGAAGACGTATGCATTTTTTCATAAATATATTGTCCATCACAATCTAAAAAGTCTCTCCCTACATTCTTAAAACAAGGATGCTCTTTTTTATCGTTCCTTTTTTCATACAAATACATACGACCAAACTTACGTGTATCGTGATAGCACAAATATCTTCCATCTTCGAGTTTGAAAATCGCATGAATATGTTTATCACTAGGATACTCTTCTAATAAATAAAACTTACCTTCCATGCGCAAGTGCACAATCCAATCATAATCTTGCGTTTCAAACCCCAAATATTTTCCAATCCGAAAAAAAGATTGAATCGATTGATTCTCAAGACAAGAAGCAAAATCCTCTCGCTCTACCAATTTCGGATACAAAATATCCACATGCTGAATTTTAATATTTCGAATTTGTCCTTCCAAAGTCGAAAGAACCGTCTGTACTTCTGGAGCCTCTGGCATTATTTAGCCTCATACCAGTTGTGACCCACACTCACATCCGCTTTCAAAGGCACTTTCAATTGCATCGCACCATCCATCGTCTTACGAACCATATCAATCAAAGCATCCAATTCATAATCAGGCACTAAGAAAATCAATTCGTCATGAATCTGCAACAACATCTTCGCCTCAAATCCTTGTTCTTCCAACATAGCATGCGTCTTAATCATCGCAATCTTAATTAAATCCGCCGCACTTCCTTGAATTGGCGCATTCATAGCCGCCCGTTTTCCAAATTCACGCGTCATAAAATTCTTATCTTGAATTTCTGGAATCCAACGACGCCGATGCATCATCGTTTCTACAAATCCATTTTCTTGACAAAATTGAATCGTTTTCTCCATAAAAGAATGAATGTTCGGATAGGAAGCAAAATAAGTCTCCATAAATTCTTTAGCTTCCATTCTTGAAATATTCAAAGCTTGAGACAATCCAAATTCAGTTTGTCCATAAATGATTCCAAAATTTACCGTTTTGGCCACTCTACGCATTGAAGCGTCCACTTGATCTGGCATAACATTAAACAATTGACTCGCCGTTTTAGCATGAATATCCATACCATGACGGAAAGCATCAATCATATGTTCTTCATTCGCCATATGAGCAAGCATTCGCAGTTCGATTTGTGAATAATCCGCCGAAACCAGCTGATATCCTTCAGGCGCCACAAACACTTTGCGAATTTCTTTTCCTTCTTCATCTTTCACACTAATATTTTGTAAGTTAGGTTCCGAAGAAGAAAGACGACCCGTTTGCGTAACCGTTTGATTAAATGTCGTATAAATCTTTCCAGAATGAATATATTTTTGAAGACCAACAATATACGTCGACATAATTTTGGCATATTTTCGATATGTCAAAATCTTTTCTACAATCGGGTGAGAGCCTGCTAATTTTTCTAATACATCAGCCGCCGTACTCCGTTTCTTTCCTGTCTTCAATCCAATTTCATCAAATAAAACAACCCCCAATTGTTTTGGTGAATCAATATTAAACGTATGCCCTGCCATATCATAAATTTCTTCAGTCAACGCATCCATCTTATGCTGATATTGAGCTTGTAGTTGAATTAAATGGTCTTCATCCAGTTCAATCCCATTGCACTCCATTTCAAATAAAATTGGAACCAAAGGCAATTCAATTTGAGTATACAAATCCATCATATTTTCATCAGCCAACTGGGATAAAATCGATTCTTGTTTAGCATTCAATTGTACAATCCAAGAAGCTACAACCGGATATAAACGCTCGAAAGAATATCCTCCTAACGATTTTTTCGATAAATCTTTCCACGTTTCCGGTAATGTAATTTGTAAAGCTTCTAATACATCATCTGTATTCGTTTGTTGAGAATGCAATAAAAATGAAGCAATATGTAAATCGTGTTCAAAATGAGCCACAGGAAATCCATACCGATCGAGTAAATGCATCATCGCTTTCGAATCCCACGTTCTTAACGTTGTATTCGTCTGTAACATATTCAAAAAGAATGCATCCTTACTCGCATCTTCTAAAGATATATACATTACATCTTGGTTTTGAATCATCATAAATCCATATAAAACTTGTTCTAAAAACGATTCATCCGATGCAACAGGTAAAATCAATGCCTGATTTGTTGACATACCTTCTATCGATTTTACATCTCGAATCGAAACCTCTTTTGTTGAAAGTAATTCTTCTTCTGTCTTAATTAAAGATTTCATCTCATATTTTTGGAAAAAGTCATTTGGTTGATAAAAATTATATTTTAAATCTGAAATTTGAATTGGCAATTCCATATTGCAATAAATCGTTGCAAGTTCTTTTGAGAAGAAAGCAGAATCTTTTCCAATTTCTAATTTTTCTTTCATCTTCCCTTTCACTTCATCGATGTGCTCATATACACCTTCCACGGTTTCAAATTGATGGAGCAATTTTAAAGCGGTCTTTTCTCCAATACCTTTTACACCTGGAATGTTGTCGCTTGAATCTCCCATCAATCCTTTTAAGTCCGTAATTTGTTTGGGAGCTAATTCATATTTTTCAAACAATGCTTTTTCATCCATGAGTTCCATTTCTGTAATACCTTTTTTCATCAATAAAACTCGTGTCGTAGGCGCAATCAACTGTAATAAGTCTTTATCACTCGTTAAAATCGTCGTATCGATTTCTTTTGTTTGTTTGGCCATACTTCCGATGATATCATCCGCTTCAAATCCTTCTTGTTCATAACGAACGATGTGCGCCGCATCTAAAAACTCTCGAACAATTGGCATTTGTACAATCAAATCTTCATCCAATTCTTTTCGCGTTCCTTTATATTCTTTATATTTTTCATGACGGAATGTTGGCTTTCCTGCATCCCAAGCAACCAAAATAGAATCTGGTTGAATAGTTTCAATCGCCTTATGCAACATAGTTACAAATCCATATACGGCATTGGTCGGTAACCCCGTTGAAGTTGACATTCGTCTTGAATAAATGGTTCCATAATAAGCTCGAAACAACATCGAGTTTCCATCAATTAATAATATTTTTTCCACAATTTCACCCAATTTCTTTCTCCCATTTTAACACAAAAACCCGCTAGACACGTGCGGGTTTTCTTTTATTTTTTTTACGATGTTGTCGAATCAAGAAGAATCGAGACATCACTTCTTTTATATAATTTAAAAATAATACAGTCGCAAAATTCAATCCAATCGTAAACATTTCAAATTTTAAAAACCATAAACCAAAAGTTGCATAATCTAGATTTACCATTCGACTCCATACATAAGGAATCCCATCATATAAAAATGCAAACATAAGTACAATAAGATATTTCATTTTTGATTGTTGCATCCATTTCGCAAAAAATCCAATCGCATAGCTAGCCATTCCAAAAAGAAATACATCCACTGGAAATGTCATCGTAAACAACATATCCAACATTAAACCAACTAGACTTCCTATCAAAAGACGAGTAAACCCTTCTTTATCATATACATAAATCAACGTTCCAATAAAACAAAAATGAGGCACTATACTATGTTCGATAAAACTAAAATCAATAGGAAAGATAAATCCAATCAAAGAATCAATCAGAGCTAAGCCTAAGAATCCTAAAATCAAAATGGTTGATTTTTTCATTCTTTGTCCACTCCATTCCCAATCACAGTCACATAGTTAAAGCTTTGCAAGTTAGAAACCGGCTTTACATATACGCTAGAAATGATAGCATCATCCCCCATAACCGTATCCATCACCGTTCCTACAAAAATTCCACTCGAATACTTTCCACCTTTTCCACTCGTAGCAACAAGCTGCCCTTTGGAAACAATCGCATCATGGTCAAATAAATTCACTCGATACGCTTGCCGATTGGCATCATACGACTCTAAAACACCCTCAATCGATGTTCCGTCCTCTAAAGCAATCTCAACCGAAATCTCATTGATCAACTCTTTCGAAGTCAAAAGACGAACCGTACTTGTCGTCGTTTGTACCGATTCAATAATTCCTACCGCTCCCATCGAATTCATAACAAGCATATCGGGCTCAATTCCTTTTGTCTTTCCTGCAGAAATTGTAAAACTTTCATCCCACGTTTGGAAAGAACGATTAAGCACCTTACAAGAAACTAAAGTTTTATCTTTGTTTTCTTTTTCTATTTTTAATAAATTTTCCAACTCTTTGTTTTTATTTTTCTCATCTAAATACATCGTTTGATAACTTCTTTGTTTGGCAAGTTGCTCATTCAAATATTTATTGTCTTCATGCACATGCCACAAGTTCGATACATCTGTAAAAGCTTTTCCTAGCGAAGTGATTGGATATTCAATCATTCCGTATCGTATATATGTCCAAGCGCTATATCCAACATTCGAAAGTGTATTTTGACAAATACTAAACATGACACAACCAATAATAAAAATAACGCTAATTACAACAAGTAAAATTCTTTGTAGTCGATTTAATTTTTTCATGTTGCCTCCAAATCATTCTTACTAATTATAGCGACATTTGATCGATGTTTCAACAAAGCTCGTCGTGCTGTTTAAAAGAATACCAACAAATTTTTCCAACAATAATATGATCTAAAACTTGCACCCCCATCAATCGGCCCACTTCCACCAATTGACGAGTACAAACATAATCTTCTGGCGATGGATTGATATCATTGGAAGGATGATTGTGCACAAACAAAACCGAATTGGCATTTTGTAAAAAAGCCTCCTTAAATATATCACGAGGATGTACAACGCTCTCATTTAAAGAACCAGCAAACAAAACACGATGAGTGATTACCTTTCCTTTCATATTCAAAAACAAAACCACAAAATGTTTTTGTTTTTTCGTTCCAAACTCCATTTCAAACCACTTCACTACATCATCTGGACATTGAATGGAAGATTCATACGCTTTCACCTGCAAAGCACGCTTACACAATTCTATACTCCCTACAATTTGCAATGCTTTAGCTTCTCGAATACCTGGAATCTCCATGAATTTTTGAATGTGCATATCAAAAAGACGAGACAAACCCTTCGAACGATTGATTAAATCTTGACCAATTTCATACACTATATGATTTTTTGTCCCGCTTGAAATTAACAACATTAACAAATCCAAATTGCTCAACGATTCCACACCATATCGCAACGTTTTTTTCGAGGGCGTTGATCCTCAATTATTTCTTTTATCTTCATATATACTTATACGAAAAAAAAGTAAAAAAAAATGAATAAAACTCGTTTATTCAAAAAAATGGCGGTCCAGATGGGACTCGAACCCACGATCTCCTCCGTGACAGGGAGGCATGTTAACCACTACACCACTGGACCAAAATATTCAATTGTAAATAAGAATGGCGGTCCAGATGGGACTCGAACCCACGATCTCCTCCGTGACAGGGAGGCATGTTAACCACTACACCACTGGACCAAAATATTCAATTGTAAATAAGAATGGCGGTCCAGATGGGACTCGAACCCACGATCTCCTCCGTGACAGGGAGGCATGTTAACCACTACACCACTGGACCATTCACTTGAATAAAGATGGCGGAGATGGAGAGATTTGAACTCTCGCGCCAGTTACCCGACCTATACCCTTAGCAGGGGCACCTCTTCAGCCACTTGAGTACATCTCCAGAATCTTCTTATTCATAAGTGCTCACTTATAATATCATATCAGATTTTGTTATGCAACATCTTTTTTTAATTTATTAAACATTTTTTGATAAACCGATCGAACTATCTCAATTTCATCTTCATTCATCAAACGTTCATGTGCATCATGCTCTTCAAGTGTCCCTACATGTCCTGCAACAACATTTCCATTTTCCACACAAACAACAAGAGGTACATATAAAGTAGGAATTCCCTCTTCATTTTCCGACATATACGAACCAAGATATTCCAGCCACTTTTCTTTTTGCAATACAGAATATGTATGTTCAAAATTTTCATCTTTACCTTTACGAGTACGAATATAATGAACCGGCACTTCCATTTCTTGACTAACTTCTTCTAAAAGAGGAATAACCTCTTCACACCAAGGACATCCTGGAAATCCAAAATAAAGAATCCCCGATTGTTTGTTTTCAAAAAAATCAATACTTTCATCTACCGACATACTTTGAAAACCAAATTCTACTTCTTCACCAAAAGTACAAGCTTCTTGTTCAGCACAAGCTGTCGATTTTTCTACACCTTTTGATGTACATCCTGTAAAAAAAGAAAGACATAAAAGTAGAACTAACAATCGATTCATACATCCTCCTATAAAAAAAATAGCTCATCTGAGCTATTGATTTACAAATGGGGCGGCTGACGCGATTCGAACGCGCGCATCACGGAGCCACAATCCGCTGTGTTAACCGGCTTCACCACAACCGCCATGTGCTTATTCATTATATACATACATTCGATATTTGTAAAGCATTTTTTAAAAATTTTTTATTTTTTTGTTTTTGTATTATATTCTCTTACAAAATCAAAGCACTCCATGCGACAGCTAACAAAAACGTCCTATCGTTCATACAAAAGATTCTCTATGCTTTGTAGGATTTTCATACAGTTTTGGATCCTGTATTTCATCAAATCGAATCCGTTTAGAATGTCTCCACCAAATTAGTTAAATCAATCACTAAATTATCAAATCCATTCACAATCATTCCTATACGTGAACTACCCCGACTTATAGAAGTCAAAGCTTCTAAAAGACTTTCGTCTTTATTTAAGAAGTTTAGTATTTAAGTTTCTACCTATGATTAGGCACCCCTTATTCTTCTGTATAGAGCTTCTAAGCTCACAATATTACTTTTTTTCAATATATTTAATGCACCATTTATATCAGCATTCAACCGTTTCCCATTGCTGCACTGATACATTCCTCGATGGATTCGTTTTCCACTAAACTTATAGATTGCATCCGTTCCTCCATATACTGGAATAGCATCTTGGTCCCAAAATGATGCTTGGGATGTATAACTTTCTTCTTGTTCTACATATTGTATTCCAAAGAACCTGGCATTCGACTTAGGAATGATTCGGATCTCCTTAACAATCTTTCACCAATCAAAAGTATCGTATATTCATCTTTAGGAAGATTTAGAGCTTTTATCTACTTCCCTTAAGATTTGTTCTGACATGTTTGAATTCAACATCTTATAGTTATCTGAAGTTTTGAGCAAACTATAATTCTTATTATTGCGACATGACAAAGTTGTATAAGAGTTTTATATTCTGTTTTAACTGTCGCTTGATTACAAGATACATAGCATCCTTCTTTCTATGATATAGATTGTATATCCAAAGCATACAATCACTTCCTTCCCTTTTATTATAGTTAGTTGTAACTATAATAAAGAAAAAAAGCAGCAAATCTGCTGCTTTCGAATGCAATTGTTATCCATGAATATGAATACGGTTGATTGCGCGCGCTAAAGATAACTCTGCACGTTTCATATTTGTATGCGTGTCTTTCTTCTCTAAACGAGCACGAGCACGCTCATATGCTTTTTTTGCGCGTTCTAAATCGATTTCACCTTTTCCCTCGATGGCATCCGTTAATAATAAGGCTTCATTTTGTGAAAAGTGAATAAATCCACCCGAAATAGCATACTCGCTTACTTGATCTTGTTCATCCTTTAATATAAGTGGACAAGGTACTAAAGAAGCGACAATCGGCATATGATTAGGAAGGATTGTCATCTCTCCCTCAACACTCTTTAAGTGAATACTTTTCACAGTTGCATTTAAATATTCACCCAAGGGTGTTACGACTTTGATGGTGATCATGCGACATCCTCAATAGTTTTCGCTTTTTCAATTGCATCCTCAATTGTACCAACCAATAAGAAAGCCGTTTCTGGAAGCGTATCGTAATCTCCATTTAAGATTTTTTCAAAATCTGAAATTGTTTTTTCCAAAGGAACATATTGTCCTTTTACACCCGAGAATACTTCCGCAACATTAAATGGTTGAGATAAGAAGTTACGCACACGACGAGCACGGTTTACTACCTTTTTATCTTCTTCACTCAATTCATCCATACCTAAAATCGCAATAATATCTTGCAATTCTTTATAACGTTGTAAAATACTTTGAACCCCACGCGCTACACGATAGTGTTGTTCCCCAACTACAAGCGGATCCAAAATACGAGAACTTGAATCCAATGGGTCAACCGCCGGATAAATTCCTAACGCAGCAATATCACGAGACAATACAGTTTTCGCATCCAAGTGCGTAAAAGTTGTCGCTGGTGCTGGATCCGTTAAGTCATCCGCAGGCACATATACAGCTTGAATCGAAGTAATAGAACCATCTTTAGTCGATGTAATACGTTCTTGAAGTTGCCCCATCTCTGTAGCCAATGTAGGCTGGTAACCTACCGCACTAGGCACACGACCTAATAAGGCACTTACTTCTGATCCTGCTTGTGTAAAACGGAAAATGTTGTCAATAAACAACAATACGTCTTGGTGTTCTTGATCCCGGAAATGTTCAGCCATCGTAAGACCCGTTAATCCTACACGCATACGAGCTCCTGGAGATTCGTTCATTTGCCCATAAACAAGGACTGTCTTATCCAAAACTCCACTCTCTTTCATTTCCCAATACATGTCGTTTCCTTCACGTGTACGTTCTCCTACACCTACAACGACCGATTTACCACCATGTTCTTTTGCAATATTGTGAATCAATTCTTGGATCAATACAGTTTTACCAACACCGGCACCACCAAATAATCCAATCTTTCCACCTTTTGCATAAGGGCATAGCAAGTCAATTACTTTAATTCCTGTTTCTAATAAAGCACTCGAAGTACTTTGTTCATCAAAAGCCGGTGCTTTACGATGAATTGGCATGTAATTTTGTGCATGTACATCCCCCAATCCATCGATTGGCTTTCCTAATACATTAAACATACGACCTAAAACTTCTTCACCCACAGGGGCTTGAATTGGTTTACCTGTATCAATGGCATCCATTCCACGAACCAATCCGTCCGTGCTTCCCATCGCAATACAGCGTACTAAGTCGGCTCCAATTCCTTGAGCCACTTCTACAACCAATGTTTCTTGGTCATTTTTTTGAATTTCAATTGCTGTTAATAAGTCCGGTAAACGATCTTCTTGAAATTGAATATCGACAACCGGCCCAATAATCTGAGCAACCTTTCCAATATTTTGTGTCATCATTTACCTCCTAAGATGCAAGAGCGTTGGCTCCACCTACAATTTCACTAATTTCTTGCGTAATCGCACTTTGACGAATGCGGTTGTATGCCAATTCTAATTGTTCTTGTAATTCATCCGCATTGTCTGTCGCACTTTCCATAGCCATACGGCGACTCGCTTGTTCACTCGTTTTCGATTCTAAAAATAAAGAATATAAAATCGACTTGCATGCCATCGGTACAATATTCGAAAGCATCGCCTCTTGGCTTGGTTCAAAGATTGTCTGTGCTTGTACTTTACTCTTTATTTTTACTTGTTTTTCCTCCACAGGAAGAATTGTTTTTAAAGTAGGAACAAACGTTAGTGTATTTTTATAGTGTGTATACAAAACTTGAATTTTTGAGATTTCTTTTTGATCAAACATACCCAAAGCCAAATCCATCTGTTGAGATAACTCTTGGTATGCGACATCTTCATTCAAATCAATCAATTGTGCTTTTAGTCCTAATTCATGACTGTTGGCCCATCCACATCCACGAGATCCAATCATCACAACATGATCTTCTGGACGAATATCACTTTGAATCATACGAAAAATATTCGCATTGTATCCTCCACAAAGTCCCATATCCGAACTAATCACAAAGATAAACGAAGGCTTTCCTTCATTTTCTTTACGATATGGATGATTTTTTCCTGCAGATTGTAAAACAAGAGTCAACAACGTATCCAAATTGGATGCGTACACTCGATTTCTTTCCATCGCATCTTTTTGCTTTGTCAACTTACTACTTGCAACCAATTGCATAGCTTTCGTAATCTTTTTCGTTGAGTCTACCGATGCGATTCGTGCCTGAATATCTTGTCTACTTTGTGCCATGACTAGCACCTTCTGTCATTGCAAATTGTTTTGCATAGGCGTCTAAGGCAGTTTTCATTTCTTGTGTTAAATCATCACTTAATGCTTTTTCTGTTTCAATACGATCTAAAACATATGGATATTCACGATTAACAAAATCGATCAACCCTTCTTCGTATTTTTGAATATCTTCTACCGCTACAGATTTCAAATATTTATTCTTCGCACTAAATAAAACCAATACTTGTTCAGCCACACGCATTGGTGCATATTGGTTTTGAACCAATAACTTTGTTAAACGTTCCCCATGATTCAATACTTCTGTTGTAGAAGCATCCAAATCTGAACCAAATTTAGCAAAACTTTCCATTTCATGATATTGTGCCAATTCCAATTTCAAAGATCCAGACACTTGTTTCATCGCTTTGATTTGCGCAGCAGACCCTACACGAGAAACACTCAATCCACTATCTACAGCCGGACGAATTCCCGCATTGAACATATCGTTCTTTAAGAAAATTTGACCATCCGTAATCGAAATAACATTCGTTGGAATGTATGCAGAAATATCTCCCGCTTGCGTTTCAATAATTGGTAAAGCTGTTAAAGATCCACCACCATAATTTTCATTCAAACGAGCCGCACGCTCTAATAAACGAGAGTGCAAATAGAAAACGTCTCCCGGATATGCTTCACGCCCTGGAGCCCGACGCAACAATAAAGACATCGTACGATATGCAACCGCATGCTTACTTAAATCATCGTATACGATCAATACATCTTTTCCTTGTTCCATCCATTCTTCACCCATTGCACATCCTGCATAAGGTGCAATATATTGAAGAGGCGCTGGTTCTGATGCTGTACTTACAACAATGGTTGTATATTTCATTGCATCGTGTTGTTTTAATTTTTCTACAATTTGAGCCACTGTACTTGCTTTTTGTCCAATCGCAACATAAATACAAAGGACATCTTTTCCTTTTTGGTTCAAAATTGTGTCAATCGCAATTGCCGTTTTTCCAGTTTGACGGTCTCCGATAATCAACTCACGTTGTCCTCTTCCAATTGGAATCATAGAGTCAATAATTTTTAGACCCGTTTGCAATGGAACCGAAACACTCTTACGAGTCATAACTCCAGGAGCTACACGCTCTACTGGACGTTGTTTATTTGTTTCAATCGGACCATTTCCATCAATGGGTTCTCCTAAAGCATTTACAACGCGTCCAATCATTGCGTCTCCCACAGGTACTTCGACGATGTGTCCAGTTCTCTTAACTAGATCTCCTTCTTTAATGTCATAGTTTTCTCCCATCAATACGACACCAACATGGTCTTCTTCAAGGTTCATTACCATTCCATATACGTCATGTGGAAACAACAGCAACTCTGACATCATTGCATTTTTTAATCCATAAACAGTAGCGATTCCATCCCCAACACTCAATACAGTTCCACTTTCGTTCATTTCTAAATCGCGGTCCACATTTTGAATTTGGGCTTTAATCAATTTACTCATTTCAACTGGATTTAAACTCATTGTTTCACCTACTTTTCACTTAATTGTTCTTTCATTCGTTCCAATCTCGATACTAATGTATTATCTAATACAACATCTTGGGCACGAACACGTAAACCAGCAATCAAAGAAGCATCTTCCTTAATTACCAATTCAATTTTTTTATTTAATTTCTTTTCTAGCATTTCTTTTAAAGACTGAATTCGGCTCTCATCCAATGCATAAGCCGTCTCTACAGTGACTTCTTCAATGTTTTGATCCACTCGATAACAGTTCACAAAAGCCAAATAAATATCACTTACATTCGCAATGACTCCATGCTCTGTTAAAACAAGTAAAAATTGTAAAAGAACCGCATCAATCTTTCCTTTAAAAAGAGATGTAATCCATTCTTTTTTTTCTACCGTTGTAATTTTGGGATGATTCAAAGCCAAAACGAACTCTTTTTCAGACATCCATACATCACTAAGTTGTTTTAACTCATCCATGAATAAAGCTGTCTTATTCGTTTCTTGACCTAACTCATATAAAGCAGTCGCAAAAGGCGCATATGTATTTACCATTTTTTATCGCCTGCCTGTTCAATAAACGCATCCACAAATTGTTTTTGAACGGTTTCGTCCATTTCCTTTTGCACCAATTCTCGTGCAGCAGCAATGGCAACTTCACTAATGGCTGTCTTCATTTCTTTTTCTGCTTTTCGTTTGTCACGTTCAATTTCTTCGGATGCTTGTTCTTTCAAACGAACCGCTTGCGCTTGGGCATCTTTTAAAATCTTATCTTTTTCTTCACCCGCATGCGCACGAGCACTTTCTAAAATCGCATGCGCTTCTTGACCTGCTGACTTCATCTTTTCATCGTATTGATCTTTTGTCTTTTGTGCTTCTTCTTTCAATTGCACAGACGCATCAATATTTCCTTGAACAAACGCTTGTCTTTTTTGAATTAAATCCATTAATTTGTCCCAGAAAAAATGTTTCGCAAAAAAGATTATCAAAGCCGTTGATATACAAACTAAAATTACATCGGTCAATGAAATGCGTAGATAGTTATCAATATTAAAATCAATCATCACCGATCTCCTTATACGTATTAACCTTTAATAAAAATCAATAGAATCGCAATAACTAAAGAGTAAATCCCTGTTGTTTCCGCTAACGCAATCCCCAATACCATGATTGATTGAATCTTACCTGCAGCTTCTGGGTTACGTCCAACACTTTCTGCCCCTTTACCAGCCGCAAAACCTTGTCCAATCCCTTGTCCTAATCCTGCAATCATCGCAATTCCAGCACCTAAAAGTGCCATACCTTGTACGAAAAATTCATTAAACATTGTTTTTTCCTCCTATGAATTTTTACTCTTCTTCACTCACTTGTTGTCCTAAGAAGAACGAACCTAAAGTAAAGAAAATATACGTTTGAATACATCCTGAGAAAATATCAAAATACATGTGTAAGAACGGAGTAAATGCAAAAATCGCATATCCCCAAGGTGTAATACTCTTCATCAAAGTATAAATCAACAATGTAATAATACTTCCTGCTAAAATATTTCCAAACAAACGCATCGTTAATGAAATTGGCAATGCCATCTCACCAATCACATTCAATGGTGTTAACAACCACATCGGCTCTGTCAATTCTTTCAACCGAGCCTTCAGTCCACCTTTTTTTATCGCATTTCCTTGAATCATAAGCCATAAAGTTACGGCCAACGTCGCATTAAAACTCACATTCGAAGTCGGGTTTTGAAGCCCAATCAACCCAGTTAAGTTCGATACGACCATCAACAAAATTAACGTCCCAAACATAGGAACATACTGTTTTGTTTTCTCTTTCAAGTTTCCTTGAATTACATACAACACAAGGTTATAAAGTTCCTCACAAACATACACCAACCCTTTGCTAGCTTGACTTGGATCGGCTTTTTCAATCTTTTTACCTGCAAAGTAAAAAAACAAACAACCAAGAATACAAATTCCTAACCAAACTACAATCGATTGTTGTACCTCAATCGTAAATTCACCAAGGTGAATTACGATTTCACTCACTTGAGACATCATCCATCTCCTTTCTTGTATGAATGGAATAGATTAGAATTGCCCCTTTATGGCATACCAAACCAGCTAACATTGACAACACTGGAATGTGTAAATAGGCAAATCCAAACATCACAACCCCATAAATCAAATAACGAACTACATAGTTCATTATCCCCGCTTTTTTCCCATCCGTTTGTCCATCGATTCGTTGGCAAAACATCACAATATGAAAAAAACCAGCTATACCTAGAATTGCGCCAATTCCAACACCTATAAAAGATGAGGTTCCAAAACAAACCCATGCTATTATAGCGCACAACAAAGCCAGAATTCCAGTATATTGACATATAGAAATTGACATTTTTTTCATCTCATCCATTCGTCTTCTTTCCTTTCTTAATCAGCAAAATAACACTTCCAACAATTGCATAAAGCAAAAGTCCAACTAAAAAAAGCGGTTCTGTATGCATCCATGAATCCAATACATATCCAATCCATAAACAAACAAGAACATTTGCCAATAAAAAACCCGGAAATTGAAATGGTTTCATTTTATTTTGTACCGAAAATACGGTCTCCCGCATCTCCTAATCCAGGTACAATATAACCATGCTCGTTCAATTTCTCATCCAAAGATGCCAAATAAATATCTACATCTGGATGCGCCTCTTGAACAACCTTCACTCCTTCAGGAGCTCCAACAAGACAAACCAATTTGATATCCGTCGCCCCTTGACGTTTTACCATATCAATTGCTGCAACACTCGAACCACCCGTTGCTAACATAGGATCCACAATGATCACACTCGCATCCTTCATATTTTTAGGATATTTTTCAAAATATGTATGTGGCTCTAATGTTTCTTCATCACGATACAATCCAATATGAGCAATCTTTGCGGTAGGAATCAATGAAACAATCCCATTGACCATACCCAATCCTGCACGTAAAATAGGCGCAACCACAATCGGTTTTGCTAAAGTTTGTGCCGTATATGCACAAATAGGCGTTTCAATTTCTAAATCTTTCGTTTCTAAGTTACGAGTCACTTCGTATACCATCAATCCACCAATTTCATCCAAGTTGTCACGAAAATCTTTCGTTCCCGTGTTCTTGTCACGCATAACTGTCAACTTATGTTGAATCAATGGATGTTCTACAATTTTTAACATTTTTTCTCCTCCAATTTGAATCATTATAACGATACGTTTTTCAAAATCCAACAGACAAATTTATTTATTTGCCCATATGAATGATTTCATATTGCTTAGCTGCACGGACTTCAATCCCATTCTCAGACATTCCCTTTTTCAAAAAAGTCGAATGAAAGGCATCCAACGCCTTTTGTGACGTATTAGCCTCTTGCGATAAATGCGCTAATACAATCTGTTTTGTATTCACATTAATGATTTCACTTAAATTCGATGCAGAATCCTCATTGTTTAAATGACCTTCCGCCGACAAAATTCTTTGTTTTAAAAACAAAGGACGATTCGTCTGCATGAGCATTTCCACATCATGATTGCTTTCAAAAACATAATAATCAGCATTTTGAAGCAAAGGCTTATTCGCATTAGCAATAAAGCCTGTATCTGTAATATAGACTAGCTTTTCATTGTGTGATTGAATCACATACCCGACCGTATTTGGACTATCATGCGATAAACGAATCACTTGAACATGAAACGTTCCTACATCAAATTCCTCATTCGGACATACTCGATGGTGATTATCCATCAACTTCAAATCACAAAATGAATACACAGGCTGACTATTTACATGCTTGAGTTGAGATACGTGATCGACATGCGCATGAGTAATCAAAATCCCATTACAATCTTCAACTTTCGCATTCACATCTTGCATCGCTTGAAATAAATACTTTTTCGTCGAACCACAATCAATCATCAACTGACTTTGTCCATCTCGTACGATACAACAATTCCCCTTAGATCCACTACACAATAAATCAACCTGCATAAATATCTTCTCCTTGCCCTCCGGCATAATTTGTAAAACGAGAAATATTCTTTTCAAATGCAAGTTGAATATCTCCAATTCCACCATTACGATGTTTAGCAAGTGTCAAATCAACAACTTCGGTTTGTTCTGTACTTTCCTTATCACTATCGTAATAATTTTTACGATACAAAAACATAACAATATCGGCATCTTGTTCAATCGAACCCGACTCACGCAAATCAGACAATTGTGGCTTATGATCTGTACGCTTTTCTACCTCACGAGATAACTGCGACAAAGCGATTACAGGACAACTCATCTCTTTAGCTAAAATTTTAAGATTACGTGAAATATCCGATACTTCTTGTTGACGAGAATCCGAACGAGTTCCCGTAATCAACTGTAAGTAGTCAATCACAACTAAAGAAATCGAATCAAATTCACTCTTTAACTTTCGACACTTCGAAAAAATCTGTGAAACCTTAATACTACTCGTATCATCAATGAAAATCTTACGTTCACTCAATCGAGAACCAGCCTCATACAGTCGAGACATTTCATCGTTGTTCATTTTTCCATCTCGAAGCTTATTGGAAAACACTTGACTTTCTGCACTCATCAAACGTTTCATCATTGAATCTGAAGGCATTTCCAATGAGAAAATCGCCACTGCCCCTTCGTTTCGTTTTGCGACTTGGTTGGCAAAATTCAAAGCCAACGCCGATTTTCCCATCGCAGGACGAGCGGCTAAAATAATTAAATCCCCTCGTTGAAATCCATTCGTCATACGATCTAAATCCGTATATCCAGTTTGAATTCCTGTAACTCCCTTCATAGTTTGAAGGCGTTTAATATCTTCCAATACTCGATTTACAACTTCTTCACTCGATTCAAATTCCGCACCACGACGATGTCTCGTTACATCCATAATGCTTCGTTCCGCTTGATCAAGCAATACATCAATATCTTCACTTTCATTCATTGAATTGTTTGATATTTTTTCAGCTGTTAAAATCAAATTTCGTAATTGGGCTTTATTTTTAATCGTTTCAATATACGATCGGGTGTTCGCACTTGAAACCGCACCATCCATCAATCGGATGATATAATCGGCTCCTCCTGCGGCATCCAATTCATTCTTATCTTGCAGTCTAGTAATTACTGTATTTAAATCAATTAACTGGCCACTTTCATGAATTTCTTTCATAGACAAAAAGATTCTTTGATGACTTGGAAGATAAAATTCTTCAAAGCTAAGATCCAATTCCAAGCATTCTAACATAACACTTGGATAGACCATCAAAGAACCTAATAAAGACTGTTCTAGTGGCTGTGAATTTGGTAGTTCTTTAACCACGATTTACCCTTTTGCACTTACATGCACTTGGATTTCACCAATGACCTTACCACGATATAAATCCACTTTCACAATTGTAGTACCTAATGAAGCGACTGCATCCTCCATCATGATTTTACGTTTGTCCACAACAATGTCATGTTTTGCTAGAGCGGCAACGATTTGTTTCGATGAAATCGTACCAAATACGGCTCCGTTTTTCCCTGTATTCAATTGGAACTCTAACTTTAATGTCTTTAAGCGTTCTGCAATGGCTTGCGCTTCTTTTTCTTTTTCCGCCTCCATAGCAGCTCTTTCTTCCAATTGGTTGTTCAACACTTTTTGTGAACCTTTAGTAAATGCAACAGCCATCTTATTTTTAATTAAAAAATTTCTAGCATACCCATCATTTACTTCTTTTACTTCATCTTTTTTTCCAACGTTTTTAACGTCCTGCAATAGAATTACTTTCATTGATATCCTCCCTTAATATGTCTAACAATTCCGTTTGGAGCTCTTCTACACTGCATCCGACTCTTTCTACAGCCGCTGCACTAAAATGACCTCCTCCATGCATTTTTTCCATAATCTTTTGTACATTATACGAACCATCACTTCTTGCCGAAATCGCAACATGATCCGGTTTATCCGCATTACGAGCAATCGTAAACGACGCTTGACACCCTTTGATTTTCAATAATAAATCTGAAATTTGAGCCATCATTGTACGGTCCAAATTTTGCGATGTAATCGAAGCAATCATAAAACGATCATAATAGAATTTTCCCTCTTGTACCAATTCTGTTTTTAATTGAAAGAATGCAAAATCTTCACACAAGGCTTTTTCTGCTATATTTCCATTAGCTCCCCATGTACGTAAAGCAGCAGCAGCCTCAAACGTTCTTGCACTCGTATGCATTTTAAAACGATTCGTATCCACTAAAATACCTAAATACATAATAGTTGCTTCGGCTTCAAAAATAGGAATATGACTATGAGTATTCTGCAACATTTCTACAATCAATTCACAACTAGACGAAGCCGTACTTTCCACATATGTTAACATCGGACTATCCACAAATCGCTCATTACGACGGTGGTGATCGATAACTAAGATTTTTTCAAAACTCGGAATCCAATTTCTTGCTGACGAAATATCTGGTACCGCATGGTCAACCATCATTAATAAATCTTCTTTTGAATCCATCATATTTGGCAAATCGTCTGGCGTAATCCAACGATGTCTTTCATTCAAAGCTCCTTTATAATGATTCATCGTATCTTGAAGTTGTCCATCACGAGGAACATCCTTCAAAACAATATATGCTTCTTTTTTCAACGTCTTGACCCAGTTTGACATCGCAAGCGCAGCTCCCATACAGTCATAATCTGAATTGACATGTCCAGCAATAAACACGCGACGACTATCTTTAATCGCATCATGAATCGATTGTGCCATAATGCGAACACGAACTTTAGAACGTTGCGTACTTGTTTCTGAGTTTCCACCAATGTATTGAATTTTTCCGCCAAAACATTGAATAGCTGCTTGGTCTCCTCCACGGCTTTGTGCTAATTCCATTAAATCATTCAACATCGTATCCAAATGTTCGCAATCACTCGTTCCATATGCAAATGCCATACTCAATGTGATAGATACATCCATCGCATTGGCTTCATCTTTTACAATTTGCAAAATGGATAAATTTTCTTCACGAACTTTTTTAAAGTCATCCAAAGTCATCAAAACAAAAACACGATCCGAACGAATTCTTCGCACTAGCATTCGGTTTTCTTTCGCCCACGATATAAGTGGAGTACGTAAACGCGAATTGATTTCAGAAACCAATTCTTCATCTTCATACGATTGATATTCCATATAATTATCTAACTGCATCAATCCAGCTACAATCTGCGAACCATTCAATTGACTTTTCAACTCATACAATTCGGTAATATCTCGAACATATAATAGTTTGGCACCTTCTTTGCGCGTCACCTCATACACTCTTCCATCGACACGCCCCGTAACAACATCCAAATCTTCTTGAAACAATTCCGAAATTTTAGGAAGCCATGCTGTTAATTTTTGATTCAAAATCGAAATGCCATGCTCTTTAAAAAATCCCGATTCCCAAGTTGCAACAAATTCATCATCATATGTTACTACGCCGATGTTTCCAATTTCTAAAGCTCCTTTTGCCTCTTTTCCAAGCACTCTTGAAATGTCAAATTCGGTCTGCAATCCATATTTGTGCAAAGAATACCAAAATCCGAAAAACAAAACACTTGCCGATGCGGTAGGTATCGCAATCAGAACCATACTTCTCCAATCTCTGCGAAGAATACAATAAATAGTGGCAACAATCACAATACATAAAAATTCTACATATCGATTTCGCCATTTTAAATAACGTTTCATCTGATCTCCTTGTTACGTAAGTTAAATAGACAATCCAATTCTCCTAAAAGAATCCATACAACTTGCACAATCGGAGTAAACGCTCCTAAGCAAATCCAAAACGATTGCCTTTGACACTTCTTATTTTTACGAATGCGATTCAATAAATAAATCGTTCCATAATAATCCAATATAAATAAATCTACAAAGAATATAACCAAAATTATATTCTGAACCCCTTTGGAATATTCTAACATATTCAGACTCGAAAAAAATACTATGAATATGAAGATTGAAACAATTCCTACCCATTTTGGCGCCTGAATTTGTACAACCGTTTTAATCGGACGCATAGCAATTTTCATACGTACACAAATTAAAATCGCAATCAAGTGAATGCATAACGTCTGTAAAAGAGATAAAAACAACACAGCAATCCCCATAAAAGCTTCTACATTCATAAAAGGAAGAATTTGATGAATCCATTCAAAATCGGTCGTATAATCGATTTGAAACAAAGCCGCCCAAAAAGTAAAAATCAAAGCATAAGAAATCACAGTAAAAAAGAAAGTGATTGCTAATTTCATTCCATTCGGCCACTGTTTCTGAATCGATAACCCATAAACATATCCAATCAATAAAGAAGTCCAACTATAAAACCATGTCGTAAATCCACCAAAGAACACAGTTTCTAGAGCCATGGCAATCATGCAAATAAAACCCGCATACCCGTTGGACTTTGCCGTATAAATCAAAATTGGAAACACAAAAATCCAAGAAAATCCAGATTCAATAAAAAGTGCAGTTTGTTGATTTAAAAAAAGAAGTAAGCCATAGATTGCACAAACCATAGCTCCTTGTGTAATTTGCTTCGTATTCATGTAATGTATTATACCGCAAAATATAAGAAAAATAAAAAGACTCCCTAAGGAGTCTTGTATAAATTAGTCTACTACGTATGGTAATAAAGCCATTTGACGTGCACGTTTGATTGCTACAGCAAGCATTCTTTGGTATTTTGCACGAGTTCCAGTAACACGTCTAGGAATAATTTTTCCGTTAGCGTTAATGAAACGTTTTAATAATTCTACATCTTTGTAGTCGATTTCTTTAATTTTATTTTTTGTAAAGTAACAAACTTTTTTGCGACCTTTACGTTGTTTTTTAAATGCCATCTTCCTTATACCTTTCTAGAATGGTAAATCATCACTAGAGATATCTAGCGTGTCATTTGAATCAAAAGACGAATTGAATGACGATTCCGCAGCTGGTTGAGCATATGGGTTGGATTGCATAGCACTCGGTTGTGCATATGAATTGTTTCCATATGAGGATTGAGACGATGCATTCTTAGATTCCAAGAATTGAACAGTATCCGTTACAACTTCTGTAACATAGACACGTTGACCTTGTTGGTTATCATAATTACGAGTTTGAATGCGACCTTCAATACCGATCAATGACCCCTTATGTAAATATTGAGCCATCAAATCCGCTGTTTTATTCCATGCCACACATGAGATAAAATCTGCCTCTGGTTGACCTGGAGTTTGAACACGACGATTACAAGCAATTGTATAAGATACAACACTCGTTCCATTTTGTGTTTTTCTCAACTCTGGATCTTTTGTTAAACGCCCTACTAATACCACTCGATTAATCATATTTTATACCTCTGTTATTTTTCGCTTTCAGTTTTAACAACCATAGTACGAATTACACTGTTGTTAATGCGGCATAAACGTTGGAATTCTTGGATACCAGCGTTGTTAGCAGTTAAGTTAACTACTACATAGTGCCCTTTTTTCATGTGGTCAATTTCATATGCGAATTCGCGAACACCCCAGTTATCAACGTTATCGATTGATCCCCCGTTTTCAGTGATTGGCGCATATAATCTTTTTTCTAACGCTTCGAATTGTGCGTCATCTAAAGATGCATTGACAATGTACATGACTTCGTATTTTTTCATTGCGTACACCTCCCTTTGGACTTTGGTTTCTAATTATATAGAAACAGAGAGCAAGCATAGACTTGCTTCGTAATGATAGCACACCTTAGCTCATAAAATCAATCCAAAAATGCGTTTATTTTCATTGTTCTATAAATATGATATTATGATGTCAGAAAGGGCTTACATATCTATATTGTATATATTTTTTTATGAACAAAAATCAAAACAAATTAACATCCCTAGAAGTAAAATGGATTTGCTATGATGTAGGAAACTCTGCCTTCATCTTATTAGTCGCAACCATCCTCCCTATTTACTTCAACACTTTATGTACTTCGGCCGGCATTGCCGAAAGTGACTATTTAAGTTATTGGAGTTATGCAAGCAGCATATCTACACTTGTCGTCGCCTTTTTAGGACCCATCTTAGGAACCATTGCCGACTACAAAGGACATAAGAAAAAAATCTTCTTAACTTTTGCACTTCTTGGCCCACTAGCCCTAGCTAACTTTTGGATTCCAAGTCATTGGCTCTCCTTTTTAATGTTATATGTGTGTGCAAAAATTTGTTATTCTCTAAGCCTTGTCTTTTATGATTCGATGCTACCAGACGTTACAAGCGACGATCATATGGATGCCGTCAGTACAAAAGGATACGCTTGGGGATACATTGGAAGTTGTGTCCCATTTATCATTAGCTTAGTCTTTATCTTATTTGGTTCAAAATTTGGAATTGGGGCAAACACAGCCATGATCATTGCCTTCTTGCTCAATGCCCTTTGGTGGGTTGCATTTACACTTCCTCTTGCCAAAAGCTATAAACAAAAATTCTACATTGAACCTCAACAACACGTTGTAAAAGATACATTTTCACGTTTAAAAAACACCATTAAAAACGCACGTAAACAAAAAAAGATTTTCTTATTTTTATTATCCTTCTTCTTTTATATTGATGGAGTCTACACAGTCATTGATTTAGCAACCGCTTATGGAACAAGTTTAGGATTAGATTCAACCGGATTACTGTTGGCCTTATTAGTGACTCAAATTGTCGCCTTTCCTGCCAGCTTAATTTTTGCCAAGTTATCCAAAGTAAAAGATACTGGAAATTTAATTAAAATTTGTATCATCGCCTACTTCTGTATTGGTGTCTTTGCGATTCAACTCGACAAACAATGGGAATTCTGGTTATTGGCTGTTGCTGTCGGATGCTTCCAAGGTGGAATTCAAGCTTTATCTCGTTCATACTTTGCAAAAATCATCCCAGAAAATTCAAGTGGAGAATTTTTTGGCCTATTTGACATTTGTGGAAAAGGAGCCAGCTTTTTAGGTTTATTGCTCGTTGGGTTCATCACTCAAATTACAGGACATCAAAACTATGGTGTTGCTGCTATTTCCTTCATGTTTGTTATTGGATTCATCTTATTTAACAAAGTAACAAAATTAGAAGACTAAAAAAAGCGGACAATTCCGCTTTTTCTTTTACACTCTTGGATCGAATACTTGCACAGCCAAACATCCAAGTCCTGTATGAATGCTGACAGCACTAACTAAATCAATGATTTGAACATGGCATCCTTCAATTTTTTCTTCTATACGCATCGCATATTCTTTGGCTTCTTTTAAAGCGTCTACGTGCGCTAAAACAATCGTATATTCTTTTGTAACTTGTTTTTCTAATAAATATTCAATAACTTGGTTTTGTGCTTTTTTCATCGTACGAACTTTATCTAAAACGTCTACACGACCCGATGTAGAACGATTTAAATATAAAATGGGTTTAATTTTTAAAAGTCCACCTAAAGCAGCGGCCATCGGTGTCAGACGCCCTCCTCGTTTCATATGTTGTAAATCATCACAAAGTAAAAGAGTGTGCGCAGAATCTGCCATCTTTTGAACTTTCTCTTGTACTTGATGAATTTCTATTCCTTCTTCATATAATTTCTTGGCTGTACGAATCATATCAGCTTGTAAAACGGCGGTTGAATAGCAATCCACTCCCATAAAATCAATTCCAACCGTATGCGCTGCCATTTCCATTGTCATGAATGTACTCGACAATCCTTGACAAATAGGTATCGCAAAAATCAAGTCATATCCTTGATTTTTTATATTTTCAAATACATCTTCAATCAATCCTAATTTTGGCAATGAAGTTTTCATACTTTTTTGATTATGTAAATTTCGAACAACATCCGATATAAGAATGGTTTCACCTTCTTCAAAACTATCGTGTTCAACCTCAATTTGTAAAGGTAAAGAAAAAATACCTTCCTCTTCCCATTCGTCTATGTTTTTTCCAGTTCCTGAATCTGTCACAAATGCTACTTTCATATTCTACCTCCCTTAGTATGTCCAATCCCAAACCATCGTATTTTCAAAAATACTATTGACAAAATAATAAATTTATATAGCCCATTTTTTTATTTATGAAATAATATCACTTTTTCCAATTATTCTCAATTGTAACTAATTTTTAACAATCTTTTGATATATAATTAGGAATATATAAGAGAATTAAAGGAGTGAATCATTATGTCAAGTTTTATTCGTTTTGAAGACGTTCGCAAGACATACACTATGGGAGAAGTAGAAATACACGCTCTAGATGGCGTATCCTTTGAAATTGAACAAGGAGAGTTTGTTATTATTGCTGGAGCGAGTGGAGCGGGAAAAAGTACCGTTCTAAACTTACTTGGTGGAATGGATACGATCACAAGCGGTAAAATCTATGTAGATGGTAAAGAAATCAGCTCCTATAACGATAAAGAAATGACATTGTATCGCCGATACGATGTTGGTTTTGTCTTCCAATTCTATAATCTCGTTCAAAATCTAACCTTAAGAGAAAATGTAGAATTGGCAACACAAATTTCTAAAGATCCATTAGATATCGTTCAAACAATCGATTCTGTCGGATTGAAAGATCGTATGGGAAACTTTCCAAGCCAACTTTCCGGAGGAGAACAACAAAGGGTTGCGATTGCTCGTGCCTTAGCTAAAAATCCTAAATTGCTATTGTGTGATGAGCCAACAGGAGCTCTAGATTATGTAACAGGAAAACAAGTTTTAAAAGTGCTACAAGACACTTGTCGAAAAGAAAAGAAAACAGTCATTGTCATTACGCACAACTTGGCCCTCACTCCTATGGGAGATAAAGTTATCAAACTTCGTTCCGGCCGAATCGAAAGCATTGAAATTAACGAAAACCCAATGGATGTAGATCGGATTGAATACTAATGCCTAAAATATTATGGAAAGATTTATGGATTGAAATTCGCCATTCTTTAGGTCGATTCTTATCCATACTGTGCATCGTGGCTTTAGGGGTTGCTTTTTTTGCCGGAATTAAAGCAAGTGCACCCGACATGAAACATAGCGCAGACATTTATTTTGATGAATATAATACCCAAGATATTCAAGTTTTTTCCACATTAGGATTAACCCAAGAAGATGTCGATGAAATTCGTACCATACAAGGTGTCGAATCTGTTCAACCTTTATTTACAATCGATACACTCACTCGTTTAGGTTCGAGTGAATTGGTTTATAAAGTTTTTTCACTTCCAAAATCTTCTGACATCAATGAAGTTCGTTTAGTCGATGGAAGAATGCCAACGAAAGAAAACGAATGTTTGATTGAAGCTCCAAGTCCTAACAATGAATTGTTTGGAAATTATGAAATTGGAGATACGATTGAACTTTACAGTGGAACGGATGACAAATTATCCGATACATTAAAACATACAAAATATAAAGTAGTAGGAACTTGTTATACAACAAGATACTTATCGTATGAAAAAGGAACGAGTTCCATCGGTTCAGGAAAAATCAATGGATTTATCTTCATTCCTGAATCAAATATCAAACCTGATTATTATACGGAAATTGACGTCACTGTAGCCGGTGCTAAAGACATCAATACATATGATGAAGAATACTTCGACGTTGTTGATCCAGTTCGCAAACGTATTGAAGCCATTGCAGATGATCAAGTTGTCGCTCGTATTCATACACAACAAAAAGAAGTTGATAAAGCTCGTAAAAAATTAGACAAAGAAATGAAGAAGGCCAATCGAGAATTGGAAAAGGCAGAAAAAGAATTAAATGCAGGAAAAGAAGAAATTCGAAAAAATCAAGCCAGTCTTCATAAAGCAAAAGTCGAATTGGATCAAGGTTGGAAAGAATATTACAAACAAGCTCAACTCATTGATGAAAGTCTTCCAAAAATCAGTGAAGGAATTCGTCAAATTGAAGAACAAGAACAAAAAGTTCCTGCTCTTCAAAAACAACTAAACGATTTAAAAGTTAAAAAAGAAGAACTCATTCAACAAAAAAATGAATTAACTCAAAATAGAGAATCGCTTCAACAAGCTGCTCAAATGGTTAATTTTTTAGAAAAAATCAATGGAACCAAAGATGAGTTATTAAAAGAAAAAGCAAACATCGAAAAGGATATCCAACAAAGAGAAGCACTAATTGTTCGTAAAAATCAAATTGTTCGATTGAATGAAATCAATCAAGAAATCGCTCAGCTCGAATCTTTACGAGGAAAAGAAAATCAAATTCGTAAACAACTACAGCAAGCACAAACAAAGAAAAATGATTTAATTCAAAAGGCTTCTCAAATCATCGAAAAGGATGGTCTAAAATCCTATCTTCAACAGCTCTATGCGGTTGACCAACAAGAAAAAGAATTGCAAAGTCAACTCAATGCATTCGAAAACTTAGAAGCCAACTTATCTGCTTTGCAACAAGAAAAAGAAGCATTGCTCACTATCCTTCAAGGCAGTGGTCCTATGGATTTAGAAAGTGTTCAACAATCCATTGATGCGATCGATGCAAAATATTATGGACAAGATCCTAAAAAAGTATTGGCCGCTCTTGATTTCGCTATCGAACAAACCAACAAGCATCAATTTCCTCAAAAAGAAATCGATGCAATCATTCAACAATGCCAAGGTGATCCTCGTGTATTGTTAGTTCAATTAGATCAAGGTCTAGTGCAAATAGATACTGCCCTTCCTCAAATCGAAGATGGAATGGCTCAAATTGAAAATGGTATTTCTCAAATTCAAGCAGCAAGTGTTCAAAAACAACAATTGCTTTCTCAACAGCAACAATTGTTAAATGCTTATCCTCAATTGGAACAAGCCTATCAAGAATTGAATGCAGGACAATCCGAATATCTTTCTGGACTTCGGCTATTAGAAGATGCCAAAGGTGAACTGGAAGTAGGTCAATCTGAGATTGAAAAGAATAAACAAAAATTAGCCGATGAAAAGGCTAAAGCCATTCGAGAAATTCAAAAGGCTCAAGATCAAATTGATGCTTTAAAAGGAGAATGGGTGGTTTTGGATCGTGACTCATTCTATTCTTACAGAGACTATGAAGCGTGTGCAGATCGTATGGACGGAATTGCTTCTGTCTTCCCTGTCTTCTTCTTCCTTGTTGCTGCATTGGTTTGTATGACAACTATGACTCGTATGGTGGATGAGCAACGAAATGAAATTGGTACATTGAAGGCGTTGGGATATTCTAAATCTCAAATTTCTATGAAATATATGATGTATGCCTTTAGTGCAAGTGTATTGGGAAGCATAATCGGATGTGCCATTGGTATGCTCATCTTCCCTTATATTATTTTTACAGCATGGAATACGATGTACAACATTGAGTCGATTCACTTCTTGTTGCAGCCTGGATTGATGCTGATGGCAGGTGCTTGTGTCACTGGTATTACCTTGCTTGCGACATTCTTCTCTATTTATAAAGAATTGATTGAAGTACCAAGTCAGTTAATGCGTCCTAAAGCAGGAAAAGCTGGTAAAAAAATTTTATTAGAGCGTATTCCATTCTTGTGGAATCGTGTTTCCTTCTTACGTAAAGTAACCATTCGTAACATTTTCAGATATAAGAAACGTTTCTTAATGACTGTCATTGGAATTTCTGGATGTAGTGCTTTGCTTGTTTCAGGATTTGGTATTAACGATAGTATTTCTGATATTGTATATCAACAGTTTGAAGAAATTTATCATTTTGATGCGTCGATGACCTTTGAAGATGACGCCATTGATGTAGAACATCAATTGGCTACAGTAGAAGGAGTTGAGGACGTATTTGTGGAACAAACATTGCCTGTATCGATTCATATTGATGATAAAGATATCAATGGTACTGTTCATATTGTTCCAGACGACATGTTGTATACGTTTGAAGACTTTACAACTTTGCGTTCTATGCGTTCGAAAAAGCCAATTCCATTGAATGACGATGGATTGTATATCAATGAAAAAATGGCCCAAAAGATGAAGGTAAACGTTGGAGATACTGTTTCCTTTAAAGATACAAACGATGTAGAAATCAAAGGTAAAGTGGCTGGAATTTATGAAAACTATGTCGGTCATCACATTTATGTGAGTCAAAATATTTTTGATACATGGTCTACGAGCGCAAAAACCGCAAATTCTTACTTATTAAAAACAAAAAAACAAACCCCTACTTTTGAGCATGATTTAGGTCCGAAATTAATGAATCTAAAAGGAGCGAAGAGTTTATCTTTCTATTCAGCTCTTCAAAAAAACTTCTTAGATATGATTGGTAGTATTAAGATGATTGTAGTTGTCTTAGTCATTTCGGCGGCTGCCCTTGCGTTTGTGGTATTATACAACTTAAGCAATGTCAACATTTCGGAACGTCTTCGAGAAATCGCAACCATTAAAGTGTTAGGATTTACGGAAAAAGAAGTAAACCAATATGTCAATCGGGAGAGTTTAGTGCTTGCCTTTATTGGAGCTTGTGTCGGATTGGTTGTTGGTATTGGCTTACACCATCTGATTATGAACTTAGCCGAACTCGATGATATTATGTTTGGTCGAACGATTTCATTCCCATCGTTTGTAATCAGTTTCATATTAACGATGATTTTCGCTATCTTTGTCAACTTTGTGATGAAGTTTAAATTGAGAAAGATTAAAATGGTAGAATCCTTAAAAGCGGTAGAGTAAGAAAAGCGAGATAATCTCGCTTTTTCTTTATGAAAATTCTTTCATTTTTATGAAAAATATTGTAAAATGGTTTCATATTTAAAAGGGAGAACATTATGAAAGAAAGAGATAATTTCAAATCCAGACTTGGATTCTTACTCGTCAGTGCCGGATGTGCAATCGGTATTGGTAACGTTTGGAAATTCCCATATGTTGCCGGACAAAATGGAGGAGGATTGTTTGTTATTCTCTACATTCTATTCTTATTGATTATGGGGATTCCTGTATTAACGATGGAATTGGCTGTAGGACGATCTTCTCGTAAAAGTGCATATCTTGCCTACAAACAATTAGAAAAGCCAAACACAAAATGGCATATTCATGGATGGTTTTGTGTGTTAGGTAACTTAATTTTAATGATGTATTATACAACTGTTGCTGGTTGGATGTTAAACTACTGTGTGAAATTTGCTACGGGTGTATTCCAAGGTGTCACACCTTCTGAATCAGATGCCATTTTTGGATCCATGTTAAACAATCCTACAGAAATGTTATTAGCGATGGCTAGCGTTGTTTTCTTAGGTTTTTTAGTTGTTTCTGGAAGTGTACAAAAAACATTGGAAAAGATCACAAAAGTTATGATGATTGCTTTGTTGGCTTTGATTTGTGTATTAGTGGCTCATTCGCTTACTTTAGATAATGCGATGGAAGGATTAAAATTCTATTTATTGCCAAACTTTGAACGAGCTAAAGATGTCGGTTTGATCAATATGACAGTGGCAGCGATGAACCAAGCCTTCTTTACTTTGTCTTTGGGGATTGCTTCGATTGAAATTTTTGGTAGTTACATGTCTAAAAATCACACATTGCTTTCAGAATCGGTTCGTATTGCTTCTTTAGATACATTTGTTGCGATTATGTCTGGTTTGATTATTTTCCCAGCTTGTTTTAGCTTTGGAGTACAACCGGATGTAGGTCCAAACTTAATTTTCGTTACATTGCCTCGTATTTTCGTCGATATGAATTTTGGAAATATTTGGGGTGCTCTATTCTTCTTATTCATGACTTTCGCAAGTTTTTCAACAGTTACAGCTGTTTTTGAAAACTTAATCTGCTTCTGCATGGATACCTTTGGATGGACTCGTAAAAAAGCTGTTTGTTTGAACTGCTTAATTGTATTCACATTCAGTGTTCCTTGTGTTCTTGGATTTAACGTATGGAGTGATTTACATTTAATCAAGGGTATGGGTGTATTAGATAGTGAAGACTTTATCGTATCTAACTTATTACTTCCTCTTGGTTCACTCATTTTTGCCTTATTCTGTGTGCAAAGATACGGTTGGGGATTTGAAAATTACTTAAAAGAAGCCAATATAGGACAAGGTATGAAAATGCCAAAATGGACAAAAAACTACTTCAAATTTGTATTACCTGTATTGATCCTAATCATCTTACTTCAAGGATTATAAAAAGAGCGAAAATTTCCGCTCTTTTTTTATGATCCCTAAACAACAACATGCAATCCTTTATCTAAAACAAAGGCAGAATGCCCCTTCACTTTCAAAGTCGCCTAGATCCAATCCAGTATTATAATCATACTCATATTCATCTCTGCATCCATATTTATATTGTAAATATTCACGCCCTATTTGAATTTCAGAAAGTTCTTCATCCCATTCATACTTTCTTTTCCATGCATTGATGGCAATTAGAAATTCTTATTCCGTATCAAAATCTTTTGGATTACAATACACATCATTATATATTGGTTTATATTTCCTTCTCCATTATTCATTTTGTTTACTATATTTTCATCATTTACCTTGAATTTCAACCAAGGAATAACACAGCTACATTTTTTGTGTCATTAAAAATCGATTTTAGAAAAGAATAAACAAGAATCTTTTCAATTCAAACCTCCATGTTTTTAAGCCAAAATAAGTTCACAAGTGCTATCTCCAAACTCTTTTTGAATAGCCAAACTTAACTCTTGCGTAGCTTGTTTCAAATTTCCAACACATACATAATCTTCATTGACTTCATAATATACCGCCACCCATAAATGACGGCCTGTACGAGTAATATCAAAGAATACCGAAGTAAATCCATATGTTTTAAGAATGTGGCTCGCCATTTCTTTAATTTGTTGTACAACCTCGTCCTCTTCGCTAAACAAAAACAATTCTCTTATTTTTGAAATGAGCATATGAATACATTCGGGCATCATACACACCATGACAAGAATGGCCATGATTGCATCAAAGTAAGGGATTAAAAAGTCTAAAGAAGTATTTTTAAAGGTTAAAGAAAGAAAAAAAGCCAGAGACATTCCCATACTATACCCTATGTCCAATTTCCATCCTAAAAGTTCTCCTTCAATCATTAAAGACGACATATTCTGATTCATCTTTTTCATGATGCAATAAATCACAACGCTTGCAATCCCCAATCCGAATTGAAACAAGGAAACATACCAACCATTGACCACATTTCCTCCCGATACGGCCGTTTCAATAACAGACACTAAAACACTTCCGGTCACAGAAAGTAACATCATATTTTTTACAATAACGAAAATGGTTTCAATCTGATAATATCCGTAAGGATGTTTTTCGGAAACCGGCTTATAAAACAATGGTGTAATAAACATCATCATCGCAATAAAGACAAGTTCGCTCGCGTCATACACAGCATCGGTCAAAGACGATTGCGAGTGCGAAAAAATTGCAAAAATTAATTCGGCCATCGCAAAAAGCAATCCAGCAACAAACGAAAGCATCAATATTTGTTTTTCTTTTTTTTCAGCAATCATAAAATCCTTTCTTGGAAAAAAAATCAGCACTTGCGTGCTGATTTTAACCTAAACGTTCAAATAAGTTTGTAAGTGGTTTTCTAGAAGAAGCGGGCATACTCAATGCTTCTTCGATTGGATACGATACAATTTTATTGTCACGAATGGCAACACATTGTCCTCCAATTCCTTGCATCAATAAGTCTACCGCTTTCTCTCCCATTTGACTAGCAATCATACGGTCAAACGGACATGGTGATCCTCCACGTTGGATGTGTCCTAAAACAGTAGCACGCCCAGAGAATCCTGTGTTTAATGTAATTTTCTTTGCGAATTGGTGAACATCTGTAATTTTTTCAGACATAACCACAATCGCATGTTTTTTCTTTTTAATTAAATCTAAATCACGTAAACGTTCTAATACTTCTTTTTCATCAAATCCTGTTTCACTAGTTACGATAATTTCAGCTCCACAAGCAATTCCTGACCACAATGCCAAATCTCCACAACGGTTTCCCATTACTTCGATAATAGAACAACGGTGGTGAGAATTCGATGTATCTCTTAATTTATCGACTGCGTCTACAACCGTTTCCAATGCAGTTTGGAATCCGATAGTATAATCTGTACAAGTAATATCGTTGTCAATTGTTCCTGGCAATCCAATACAATTGATTCCCATATCCGTTAATGATTTAGCTCCTCTAAAAGATCCATCTCCTCCAATAACGACAACCGCTTCAATTCCACGTTTTTGAAGTTGACGAATGGCTTTTTTACGGACTTCTTCATCTTTAAATTCTGGTAAACGAGCCGATCCTAAAATTGTACCTCCTCGGTTTACAATTTCGGCAACCGATTCTCTTGTCAATGGTTCAATGTATCCTTCTGACATTCCTTTATATCCGTTATAAATTCCAAATACTTCTAAACCACTGTTTAATCCGACACGAGTCACTGCGCGAATTGCTGCATTCATTCCCGGAGCATCTCCTCCAGAAGTTAAAATACCTATTCTTTTAACCATATTGCTATCCTCCATAGACTCTTTAAAACTTTAACATTTTAAATATACCATACCTTGTTCTTTTTTTCACTTGTATTATTTATTGCTCACAAACCAAGCTTGTGCATAAGCAGCTAAAGCAGGAATGATCTTTTTAATTTCTATTTGTGTCGTATTGATACACAAATCATAATTTTCTTTTTCACCCCAACGAGTAGAAGCAATCATCTCATGCACCTTTCGACGATTTTTATCCACCTCTTTAATTTTACGAATTAATTCTTTATCCGACAAATTCTCATCTTCCGGACCTTTTAAACGGCAACGTTGTAGTTTTGCATCCATACTCGCATGAACAAAAATACTAAATGGTTCTTTATCTGCCAATATCTCTGCACAACCATGTCCTACAATGACACAATCACCTTTCTCTGCCAATTCGCGAATAATCTTCTGTTGTGAAATCAACACATCAATTTGTTGTTGATTATAAAACGTATGTCCAAATTGACTCGAAAAGAATGTGACCGCCTTTTCAGAAACTTCTTCTACATAGTTTGGATTCATTCCTGTCTGCTTAGCAACTTCCGCAATGATATGTTCATCATAAAAAGCACATCCTAATATATCGGAAAGACGTTTTCCAACTTCCTTTCCTCCACTTCCAAATTCTCTAGAAATTGTTATAATACGACTCATTTTAATTCCTCCAACATCTGTTCTGGATTTTCACTTGCTTTTACTTTCGCAAACGCTTTTTCAATCATTCCCTCTTCATCGATTAAATACGTAGAGCGAACAGTCCCCATCACCTTTTTTCCATACATGTTCTTTTCTTTCCAAACATCATACATTTCTAAGATTGCATGTTCTGGATCCGAAAGTAATTCAAAAGGAAGATTGTACTTTTCTTTAAATTTCTTATGAGAAGCTACACTATCTTTAGATACTCCAAGAATAACAGCTTCTTTTTCCACAAAATCAGGATACAATTGAGCAAAGTTACAAGCTTGCTTAGTACATCCTGGTGTATTATCTTTTGGATAGAAATACAATATTACCTTTTTAGAAAGAAAATCAGACAAATGAACTTCCTTTCCATCTTGATTCAATAATGTGAAATCCGGTGCTTTTGTTCCAATTTCCAACATAATAAAAATCTCCTTTGTTGCATTTATTATACCATTATCCAAAAAAAATGTTTCACCAGACCATAAAATTTGACTAGGTTTTCATCATTTTATTTCATATAAATAAAGCTTTAATACATGAGTCGTGTTATAATGCCCTATGACAAGAGGTATATTTCATGAAAAAAATAGCATACATGTGTGATTCTGCCGCAGATATTAGTGTAGCAGAAGCCGAAAAACTAAATATTCACGTTCTTCGCATGCCAATTAGCATCGATTCAAAAACATATACTGAAGGTGTTGATGTCACAATCGAAGATATCATCAATGCTTTAAACGCAGGAAAGAGCGTAAAAACATCACAACCTGTTCTAGGAGATATCATCAATATGTGGGATACATTACTAGAAGAATATGATGAAATCTTTTATGTTCCTATGGCAAAATCGCTATCTGGAACATGTGCAAACGCCATCAATTTAAGTCATGAAGAACCCTATGAAAATAAAGTTTTCGTATTGGATTCTACATATATTGCCTACCCTGTAGTAAACCTACTTCTATGGTCACGCCAACAAGCCAAAGCAGGACATTCTATTTTAGAAATCAAAAATAAAATTGAAACCGAAGGTGGAATGCAAGCCGTATTGATCCCCGAGAATTTAGAAACATTAAAAAATGGAGGAAGAATCACTCCAGCAGCTGCTGCTATGGCAGGATTGTTAAAAATTCAACCGCTATTGTGGTTGGACGAAAACGGAATTGATCAATTAGCAAAAGTTCGTACTCTAAAGAAAGCATATATGAAAGGGTTAGAATCCATTTTAGAAGGTGTAGAAAATGTTGATGATTACGACTACATGATTATTGACGCTAACAATCGTGAAGTGAGCAACCAATTCTTACCTGCATTAAAAGAAGTGACTCACCAAGACTATATTGAACAAAGACATTTCAATGCAATCATTTTATCACATACAGGACCTGGAACAATCGCTTTTGGGCGCATTAAAAAATTGAAATTTTAAAAAGGGAGCTATTTTGCTCCCTTTTTGAATGTATTCGCATCTATATCTAACATGGTTGTTTGCGT